>PPYF01370155.1_pt1 | contig 278374 bp, 250 predicted proteins | sample 1559871 | NCBI WGS metagenome assembly PPYF01 (sample SAMN08240021, study PRJNA423297) | Human gut metagenome, whole genome shotgun sequencing project. | reverse complement strand
GTCTCCCCATGTGAGAGTAGGGAACTGCCAGGCATTAAATAAGACGAGAAAGCCAACCCAATGGGTTGGCTTTTTTGCGTTTGGAGTTTTTAAAAGATCAACAGCTTATATGTTAGTCGTTAATTAAAAACTATGGTTGTATTCCTCAATAAAATAGCCAATCTTCATGCCGTTAAACACTATTTATGGCAACTCATTAGTAAAATGATCACCGTATCAAGCATCTAATATCACATTAATTTAATGCCTAGTGTTCTGATCTTTTATTTCTTGTTATCTCTGATGGATCTTATTAAAAGCAGATGATGTAAATGTAAAAACACGCTCATTATTACTGAGTCTATTTTTTATTTAGATATCTTTAATGAGGATGTTATTGAGGCTCCTGCTCTTCTGAACGCAGTAAATCATAGTTTAAGATATTTTTATTACCATCAATAACGGTGATTGGTGATTTAGGCTGATAGCACTCATTTAATGGTGAGTGACACTTTTTGGGTGAGTTATGTTCTATTCCAAGCCAACTACTTAGTAGCCAATAGTTATTTACCGTTGAATAAGGCTTATTCAACGCATCATTATTGATAATGGGTTTAATAGATGATGGACTATACCAGATAAACAAAGGTATATCATAAGCTTCTTTTCGTGGCGTATTTACACCATGATGATAACGAACCTCTCTATTTTTATCGAGACGCTGTAAAGCGTGATCTGCAAAGTAGAGAATAGAAGCTGGTTTATCTTTGACTCTCTCGATGATGTCATTAATTAATTTATCTGTATAAGCGATAGAGCTGTCATAGCAGTTATCATCATCTTCTTGCGTGAATTTCTTTAAATACTGACTTGGAAATCGATTACAGGCCGGCTCATGGCTACCATATGTATGTAAGATGATTAATTTTTTCTCTTCAGATGGCTCATTGAGAGCTCTGTCTAAATAAGGAAGCAACTCTTCATCATAACCGATAAATTCATTCCACTTTTTATTTTGAGCCATATTAGCAATGACAGAAATAACACTGGTTTTCTGATTACCTTCACCTTGATTACTTAACCAATACGTTTTAAACCCAGCGTGATTGGCAAGAGAAACAATATTATCAGCGTAATGACTTTTATCTTGTAACTGTTCCAATCCTATATTTGAGAGTGAAATTGGTACAGAAAGAATAGTTACTGGTGCCGGAGAATAAACTTGATTGAATAGGATAAGATTACTCTTTTCTTTCATTAGATTAGGTGTTGTATCGTACTGATAGCCATAAATTCCCAGATGATCTCTGCGAACGGATTCTCCAAGAATAAGGATATAAATTTCTGTATTATCATTATGTTTATTATATTGAAACTCAACTTTTTGAGAGGCAATTCTTCTAATTTGGCGATTTTCATGGAAGGTTCGGACAAGCGCTGCTGCATTATAAAAAGGTGTGTTCAGAAGGGTATATTCTGCAAGTAATTTACTGTTGTCATCGTTTTTCAATGCTAAGATTTTATAAATTGGAATGATGACTATTAATATAACAAAAGCAGTCACACTTTTTTTTGTTGTTTTTAGATCAGATACTTGAGCTGCTTTATGGATGAAAAAATAGTAAATGACAAAAGCACATAGATAAAATAAGACATAGTACTTATTATAAGAGAGCATACCGACAGTTTCGCTGCCATTGGTATTAATAAAAGTTTCAGCAATGGATGATGAAAAAGCAATATCGTGTTCACGATAGAAAAATAGAGAAATAGACAGGTTTAAAGACCATAACGCACTAGTAATAAAGGTTATTATTTTTCCTAAAACAGAACGATAAATGCCACTACATATCAGTATAAGTAGCCAACCAATAAGAACAATATAGATTTTTTGTCCTATATGTAGCGTTGAACCACCCAATATTGCAGGTGCCATAGATAAGAAAAATAAAAGTGCGTAATGAGTTAATTGAGACATAATCTATTTAAAAACGACCACCTCTTTTTATGTAGAATAAAAAGTTAACCATTTACCTTTTGACAATACAAGCCTTGTTTAGCTGAAGTGTGTCTGAAATTGATATTACTAAGTTTCTTCCTCACTATTTTGAGCTATTTGGCTTTATTAATAAGCCTTGTAGAAAATAAGTTATGTTTCTTTTTATTTGTAATTAATTGATTTCAATTTAATTTGTTTTTATTTTTATAATAGTAGAATAACTAATAATAAGTTATTTAAATAATCGTATAGATATGTAGTTAAAGCTTAAAAGTATTCTAAATAAGTAAATAATAGAAATAGGATCAAGATTTTTATGATAATGGATAAAAATCATTGAAAATGAATAACCCCAAAGTTGGAATTCACTTTGGGGTTATTTTTATTTAGAAAGATAACATTATTTCAGGCTGTTAGTGCTGTTTACCTTGTTCAATACCTAAGCCAATTTGAGAACGAATAAACTGTGCTTGGAATTTTGCTTTTTCTTGCTCACCTAAAGATGATTTATCAGTAACAGAGAAAAGCCATGAGACAATAAAAGCAATGATTATTGAGAATAATGCTGGATATTCATAAGGATAGATGGGTTTTTCATGACCTAAAATACTTACCCAAATTGTTGGCCCTAAGATCATCAATGTGACAGCAACTAATAAACCAGACCATCCTCCTGCGACTGCACCTCGTGTTGTCAGCCCTTTCCAATACATTGATAACAATATGATTGGGAAGTTACAGCTTGCTGCAATTGAGAAAGCTAGCCCCACCATAAAGGCAATATTTTGTTTTTCAAATAAAATACCTAAACCGATAGCGACGATACCTAAGATAACCACAGTAATTTTGGATACTTTTAGCTCTTGTCTTTCATCTGCGTGACCATTTTTAATTACATTCGCGTAGAGATCATGTGATACCGCAGATGCGCCCGCTAAAGTTAGTCCTGCAACAACGGCTAAAATAGTAGCGAAGGCAACGGCTGAAATGAAGCCTAAGAAGAAGTTACCGCCAACGGCATCCGCCAAGTGAACCGCCGCCATATTGGTTCCACCAATCAAAGCGCCAGCGGCATCTTTGAACATAGGATTAGGGCTAACGAGTAAGATAGCGCCGAAACCAATGATAAAAGTAAGAATATAGAAATAACCGATAAAACCTGTTGCATAGAAAACACTCTTACGGGCTTCTTTTGCATCGCTAACAGTAAAGAAGCGCATGATGATATGAGGAAGTCCCGCTGTACCAAACATTAGTGCAAGACCTAAAGAGAGAGCAGATATAGGATCAGAAACCAATCCACCAGGACTCATGATAGAGAACCCTTTTGAGTGAACACTAACGGCTTCTTTAAATAAGGTATTGAAATTAAAATCGACAGCTTTCATCACCATAACAGCCATAAAACTTGCACCTGCAAGTAATAAAATAGCTTTAATGATTTGAACCCAAGTGGTGGCTAACATGCCTCCAAATAAAACATATAGCACCATTAGAATACCGACGAGCACAACGGCAATATGGTAGTTTAAGCCGAAAAGGAGTTCGATTAATTTACCTGCACCAACCATTTGTGCAATCAGATAAAGAGCGACAACAACCAGTGATCCAATAGCGGAGAGTGTTCTCACAGGTTTAGGGCTTAAGCGATAGGAGACAACATCAGCAAAGGTATAGCGCCCTAAATTACGTAAGCGTTCAGCAATGATAAAAAGAATGATAGGCCAACCAATCAGAAATCCAATTGAATAGATAAGTCCATCATAACCCGAGGTATAAACCAGTGCGGAGATCCCTAAAAAGGATGCGGCAGACATAAAATCACCAGCGATTGCCATTCCGTTTTGGAAGCCAGTAATTTTCCCTCCAGCAGTATAGTAATCAGCACGAGAGCGGGTACGTTTAGAAGCCCAATAAGTGATGTAAAGTGTTAATCCTACAAATATTAGGAACATGATGATGGCCTGAATATTCATAGGTTGTTTCTCACCTCCTTCAGTTATTGCAGCAGCGTAAGCAATCGTTGAGGAGAGGAAAAATAAGCTTATTGCATAAAGTAACTTTCTCATTTTTCTACCTCTTCAATAATTTCAGCGGTAAGTTTGTCGAACTCTGTATTGGCTTTAATAACGTAAACGCCCGTTAATAAAAATGAGGCGATAATTAAACCGATACCAATAGGAATACCTCGTGTAATGTAGCTGCCCTCATATAATGGTGTACCTAACCATTGTGGATAGAACGCAATAAGTAAGATAAATGAGACGTACATAACGAGCGTAATAATTGAAAGTGTCCATGAAAAACGACTACGTTTATTAACCAGTTCTTTAAAGCGAGGGTTGTTTTCTATCTCTTGATAAATATTGGAATTCATCAGAGTTCTCCTCTATATAATTGTTTGGTTTATCACTTGATTTAGAGGCTTAAATCCCCCGCATTCCATGATTTTCAGGTAAGAGAGCCCAGCAAAGGCATTTTCATGCCTTTGCTTTGTCGTATTACGTTTTTTAAATGACAGTTATTTGTTGTGTATTAAGCAGTGAGTGATAGAGACTGTTTTTCTTCTAACAGTTTCTCTACAACACCCGGATCAGCGAGTGTTGAGGTATCCCCGAGGTTAGTTGTGTCGCCAGAGGCAATTTTACGCAAGATACGGCGCATAATTTTCCCTGATCGTGTTTTAGGTAAGGAATCTGTCCAATGTAGGATATCTGGTGTGGCTATTGGCCCAATTTCTTTACGTACCCAGTTGCGAACTTCTGTATAAAGTTCAGGAGTTGGCTCTTCACCGTGATTTAAAGTGACATAAGCATAAATAGCTTGTCCTTTAATATTATGAGGAATACCAACTACTGCGGCTTCTGCAATCTTAGGATGTGCAACAAGAGCGGATTCAATCTCTGCTGTTCCTAAGCGATGACCTGAAATATTCAAGACATCATCAACACGCCCTGTTATCCAATAGTCACCATCCTCATCTCGGCGAGCTCCGTCACCAGAGAAATACATCCCTTTAAAGGTTGAAAAGTAAGTTTGCTCAAAACGATCGTGATCACCAAAAAGTGTTCTTGCTTGACCCGGCCAAGAATCAGTAATCACTAAGTTTCCTTCGCAAGCCCCTTGCTGTACTTCGCCCATATTATCGACAATTGCAGGCTGAACACCGAAGAAAGGACGTGTTGCTGAGCCAGGTTTTAGATCCATAGCACCCGGTAATGGGGTTATCATGAAACCACCAGTTTCTGTTTGCCACCATGTATCAACGATAGGACATTGGCTACGTCCCATCTTCTGATAGAACCATTCCCATGCTTCTGGGTTAATGGGTTCACCTACGGAGCCTAGAATGCGCAGAGAGGTGCGTTGAGTACCTTCAATCGCTTTATCGCCTTCAGCCATTAATGCACGAATTACAGTCGGTGCTGTATATAAGATATTGATTTGGTGCTTATCAACAATTTGAGCCATGCGGTTAACAGATGGGTAATTAGGGACACCTTCAAACATAACAGTAGTCGCACCATTTGACAGAGGGCCATACAGTAAGTAGCTATGTCCTGTTACCCAACCCACGTCAGCAGTACACCAATAAATATCACCTTCATGATAATCAAAGGTGTATTTGAAGGTCATTGAAGCATAAACGAGATAACCTCCCGTTGTGTGCAGTACACCTTTGGGTTTGCCTGTTGAACCTGAGGTATACAGAATAAAGAGAGGATCTTCTGCATCCATTACTTCAACATCACACTCAGTGCTGACACCTTGGATGATTTCATCCCACCAAACATCACGTCCTTCAATCCATTGTTCGGTATGTCCTGTTCGACGAAATACCACTACATGATTAATAGGAGGGATATCAGCGTGATTTAAAGCATCATCAACATTTTTCTTTAAAGGAATAGCGCGACCTGCACGTAATCCTTCATTAGCAGTAATCACTAATTTAGCTTTTGAATCAATGATCCGGCCTGCAACAGCTTCAGGCGAGAAACCACCAAAAATAACAGAATGGATAGCACCAATACGAGTACAAGCGAGCATAGCGACTGCTGCTTCTGGTACCATCGGCATATAAATCGCCACAACATCGCCTTTTTTAATGCCTAAGTTTTTTAATACGTTAGCGAATTGGCAAACATCTTGGTGGAGTTGTCGGTAAGTGATTTTTTTCGACTCATTAGGTGAGTCGCCTTCCCAAATAATGGCGGTTTGATCACCTCGTGTTTTAAGGTGGCGATCAAGACAGTTTTGGCTGATATTTAGCTGACCATCTTCAAACCAGCGAATGCGTACATGGCCTGGGTCAAAAGAAGTATTCTTTACCACAGTATATGGTTTTATCCAGTCAATGATTTTCCCTTTATCTGCCCAAAAGGCCTCTGGGTTTTTGATGGATAATTCATAATCTTTTTGGTATTGCTCTTTATTGATCAGGGCGTGTTCTGCAATGCTTGCAGGAATATGATGTTGGTTTATTTTTGTCATAATAGTTCTCCTCACTATTGTTAATACTATGTCAAAAAGTCGTTAACAAAAGAGGGCAAATAAAGATTGTTTCTTTTTTGCGCAGAAGATCACGAATTAATGGAAATGCTTTTCATGGAATGTTCAATTAGTGCTAAAGCTAGCAGGGCATTATTTATCTACTATTTTCTTGTTTAATAGGATCATCGTTTAATAGAACGCTTTTAAATTAAAATAATATACTGTGAAAATTAATTTAACCGTGCTGGATAAAAAAACCACAAAAATAATATGGATATGATAATGATTTTCATTAACGTTTTTTTCACTATAATGAAATGAAAAGATAAATCACATGATGTGATCCAAGATAAAACAGCACTGGAGATTAATATGAGCTATACATTACCTGCACTGCCTTATGCTTATGATGCATTAGAGCCTCACTTTGATGAGCGTACAATGGAAATTCACCATACTAAGCATCATCAAACTTATGTGAATAATACCAATACAGCATTAGAAAAATTACCTGAGCTTGCTGGCTTAGAGATTGATGAATTAGTTAAAAATCTTCATAAAGTGCCTGCTGAACAACGTACTTTTTTACGTAATAACGCTGGTGGTCACTCTAACCATTCATTATTCTGGAAAGGTTTGAAGCTAGGTACTCAATTACAAGGTTCACTAAAAGATGCGATTGAGCGCGACTTTGGTAGCGTTGATGCCTTTAAAGAGTTATTTGAAAAAGCGGCTGCGAGCCGTTTTGGTTCAGGTTGGGCTTGGCTGGTATTAAAAGACGATGGCAAACTTGCGGTAGTTTCTACTGCAAACCAAGATAGCCCATTAATGGGTGAAGAGTTAGCTGGCGCATCAGGTTACCCAATTGTAGGGTTAGATGTGTGGGAACATGCTTACTACTTGAAATATCAAAATCGCCGCCCTGATTATATTAAAGCGTTCTGGTCTGTCGTTAACTGGGACGAAGCGCAAAAACGTTTTCAGAGCAAAGCATAATTGAGTAGATAACATCCTTTCTTTTTTATATTTTCAATGCCGACATTTGTCGGCATTGTTTCTTTTGAACACTATCTTTACTATGAGTTATCTTTTTCTGTTTAGGTAGTGAGCTATGCGTTATTTTCCTAGTGTTTTTATCGGTAATATCACAACAACATCTAATGGATTTACCAGTGCGATCACCAAAAGGCTGGTGGATGGCCATATCAAATTGACATCACTGGGATTAGAAGATGATGAGCAAGCAGAAAAGAGTTTTCACGGTGGCCCTGATCGCGCACTTTGTCATTATCCTCGAGAGCACTACCTCTATTGGTCAGAGCAATTTCCACAATTAGTCGATTTTTTCCATACCCCTGCATTTGGGGAAAATATTTCAACAACAGGCATGACAGAAGAGAATGTCTTTATTGGGGATATTTATCAATGGGGAACTGCATTAATTCAAGTGACTCAACCTCGTTCGCCTTGTTATAAACTCAATACGGTGACAGAAGTCAGTAACTTTTCACAAATTATGCAAGATAGTGGTTATTGTGGTTGGTTATATCGCGTAGTGAGTCCTGGAGAAACAGGCAGTCATCATCCTCTTGTTTTAGTCTCAAGAAACAGTGATATCTCTGTTAAAGAAGCTATTTCTATTGCTTTTCATATGCCGTTTGATGAAGAGCTTTATCGACGTTTATTAAGTGCGGCAGGATTATCAGCGAGTTGGAGTAAGACCATGCAGTTAAGACTGCAAAATCAAACTATTGAGAGCTTTGATAGACGCCTATTTAAGAGGTAAATAGTTAATTAATTGATAATTAATGGTATTAAAACACCTCCCTAAACATAGGAGAGGTGTTTTTTTATGTATTAACGAAAAATTACGGATGTGCGATAAATCCAATCGCATCATAAACCTTGTCTAAGGTTGCTTGAGCACGAGTTTTGGCTTTATCAGCACCTTCTTTCATGATTTTATTAAGCAATGCTTCATCATTACGGAATGTGTTAAAACGTTCTTGAATGTTGGTTAGCATTTCAGATACTGCATCAGCGACAGCACCTTTTAGATGACCGTACATTTGGCCTGCAAATTCAGCTTCTAATTCAGGAATAGTTTTACCTGTAACACCCGCTAAGATATCGAGTAAGTTAGACACACCTGCTTTATTTTCAAGATCGTAAATAACACGAGGTGGCTCTTCTGAGTCAGTCATTGCTCGCTTGATCTTTTTCGCTGCGGCTTTTGGATCTTCAAGCAATGCGATAACGTTATTACGGTTATCATCAGACTTGGACATTTTTTTAGTCGGATCTTGTAATGCCATCACACGAGCACCGCCTTTTGGAATAAAAGGATCTGGTACGGTGAAGATATCGCCATAAATAGCGTTAAAGCGCTGAGCAATATCACGGCTTAATTCAAGATGTTGTTTTTGGTCGATACCAACAGGGACTTGATTTGTTTGATAAATCAGAATATCTGCCGCCATTAATACAGGATAATCGAATAACCCTGCATTGATATTTTCAGAGTGACGCGCTGATTTATCTTTAAATTGAGTCATTCGGCTCAATTCACCAAAATAGGTATAGCAGTTAAGTGCCCAGCTTAATTGTGCATGTTGTGGAACATGTGACTGAACAAAAATAGTGCTTTTTTCTGGATCAATACCGCAAGCAAGATAAAGAGCCAGCGTATCTAAGGTTCTTTTTCTAAGTTCTTTTGGATCTTGACGAACTGTAATGGCGTGTTGGTCAACGATACAGTAAATGCAATCATAGTCATCTTGCATTTGTACCCATTGACGTAATGCACCCATGTAGTTACCAATAGTGAGTTCACCAGAAGGTTGTGCACCACTGAATACAATTGGCTTTTGTGCCGTTTTTTCTACTGAAGTCGTCATCTTAATTCTGTTCCACAGTTGTCATTGCGTGATGTCGAGGATTGATAGCAAGTCAGCAAAATTATCGAGTGTATAATCAGGTTTGCTGTCTGCAATAGAGACGCCATAGTTATAGCCATAGGTTAAACCTACGCAAGGGCACTCGGCCGCTTGTGCTGCAATAATGTCGTTGCGAGAATCCCCAACAAAAAGGAGTTCTTCCTTTTTAACACCAAATGTACCCATTGTTAAATATAATGGTGCTGGATGTGGTTTTTTTTCTTTGACATCATCTCCCCCTAGTACTAAGGAAAAATATTTATCAATTTTCAGTTGCTGTAATAGTGGCGCAATAAAGGGTGAAGGCTTATTGGTGACGATACCTAATGGAATGTTATGTGAAGCTAATACTTCAAGCGTTTCTTTGACGTGTGGGAATAAATCACTGCCTGTTTTGACCGATGTTGCATAATGTTCATCAAAAAGGTCACGCATCTCTTTTAATAAGGTTTCTGTGACATCTTCTACGCCAGCGTTATGCAAAGCGCGCGTAAGTAGCATATCAACGCCATTACCCACCCAAATTGTGACATTGTGTTTACCAGCAGGTGCAAAACCTTTTGATGTTAATGCGTAATCTGTTGCTTCTGTTAGTCCAACAGCGCTGTCAGTGAGTGTGCCATCAAGATCAAAGGCGATAGCACGAATGCCTTTGAGTTTTTTGTCTGTCATTACGATACCTTTTCTAATTCGCGACGCATATTGTCAATAACATGCTTATAATCTGGTTGATTGAAAATAGCTGAGCCAGCAACGAACATATCTGCACCTGCTTGGGCAATTTCAGCGATATTATCGACTTTAACACCACCATCAATTTCTAAACGAATGTCATAACCACCATCATCGATCATTTTACGAACTTGGCGTAACTTATCGAGGGTGTTAGGAATAAATGATTGACCACCAAAGCCTGGGTTAACAGACATCAGCAGAATAAGATCTAATTTATCCATTACATAATCGAGATAATTTAATGGGGTTGCTGGGTTAAGCACTAAGCCTGCTTTACAACCACAATCTTTTATTAGTTGAATTGTACGGTCAACGTGGTCACTGGCTTCAGCGTGAAATGAGATATACGTTGCGCCAGCTTCTGCAAAATCAGGGATGATGCGATCAACGGGTTTAACCATTAGGTGAACATCAATGGGCGCTGTAATACCGTAGTTGCGCAGAGCCTTACAAATTGGCGCACCAAACGTTAGGTTCGGTACATAGTGGTTATCCATAACATCAAAGTGGACAACATCTGCGCCAGCTGCGAGCACTTTTTCAGTGTCTTCGCCAAGGCGAGCAAAATCAGCGGATAAAATAGAAGGGGCAATCAGAAAATCTTTCATCGCATTCTCCAGACAACACTCCCATTGTCGGGAGGTGTTAACGATTATTTATATAAGGCAAGTAATTCGTTCACTTTGCTACGACCAAGTGTGTTGCTACTGATTGTTCTTCTGACTTTCACACTGTGTAGCTCTTTTGCGTCTACATACCACTCTTTTGTTAACGCAGTCTCATGATTTGATATTAACACGGGTATCTGTCTCTCGTAAGCCAGCATTGAGGCAAGTTGAGCCAGATGTTCCTGCTCTTGAAAACTAAAGCTATTTGTATGGTATGACGTAAAATTTGCAGTCGGTGATAACGGTGCATAAGGAGGATCGCAATAAACAACGGCGCCTTTTTTTGCATTTGTCATAGTTGATGAATAGCTTTGGCAAACAAATTCGGCTTTTTGTGCTTTTTCAGAAAACCAAATTAGCTCTGCTTCAGGAAAATAAGGTTTTTTATAACGACCAAAAGGGACATTGTATTCACCTTTTGAATTATAACGACACAGCCCATTGTAGCAATGACGGTTAAGATAGAGAAATAATACACTACGCTGATAAGCGTCCGTTGAACGATTAAATTCTTGTCGTAGTTGATAGAACTCTTCTGCGATATTCATTTGAGGAGTAAATAATAAGCGAGCATCCTTCATAAATTTTTCAGGATGTTGCTTTACCGTGTTATAGAGATGAATTAGATCACTATTTATATCGGCAAGAATATATGAATCGTATTCTGTATTTAAAAAAACAGAACCAGCACCCATAAAAGGTTCAATTAAACAATTACCCTCAGGCAGATGACGTTTAATGTCATCTACCAAAGGATATTTACCACCAGCCCATTTTAGGAATGCGCGTTTTTTTTTCATGCCGTCCAAATTTCTCAATCGTTTCAGAGTCGCCGATTGTACTCTGTTTCAGACAGCATATCAGCGGTGAACTTCGTCTTAATTATTTTTTTAGATCCTGATGAACATGTTTCATCGGTCTAACCCAAGGTTGTTTTGCTTGTACTGGCGCAGGTAAAGAAGAAACAGCCTGCTTGGCTTCACTTATATTACGATAATTTCCATAGATGAGTACATACCATGGATTACCATTACGCTGCGTTTTGTAAATAGTGTAGTTTCCATTGAGGTTCTTTTTAGCGAAAGCCTCTAAGGTATCTTGGCGACTTGCACCACTTAATTGCAAAGTATAGTTAGTGGCAGGGATAGTACTTAAATTACTTGCTGATAATGAGCCTGAAACAACAGGTTTAGTCGTTGCAGGTTTAGGTTGCGTTGTTGCTGGTGGTGTTACAGGTTTTGTCGGTGGTGTTTTTACTTCAGCCGGTTTTTGTACGGGTTGCACTGGCTTAGTTGCAGGTGGTTGCGTGACAGGTTGCACGGGTTGTGGCTGTTGCGCATTTAATTGCTGCTGATTAGTGGCTTGATTAATACCTGCTTGTTGTTGATTTAAAGAATCAACGATATCTCCAGGGATCTCAACACGTTGACCTTGCGAATCAATCATTGGAGGTAAATTTTGTGAAGGTGGTGTTGCAGGCTGTATCTCTTGCCCAGAAATAGATTGAGGTGTCGATGGCTGACCATTTTCTGAAGGCGTAACGGATGCCGGTTGTTGAGATAGGTCGATATTTCTTTCCGTATTGGTCGAAGGCGCAGGTTCAGTTGTTTCTGGTGATTTTAATGCTGAACTTATTGCGATAATTAGCAGAATAAGGACTAAAACACCTGCACCAATCATCATCTGTTGACGGGATACAGAGAATCGTGCGTTTTTTAATGGATTGTTACGAGGTCGGTTGGTTCGACGTTCAGGTCTATCCGAAGTATCAGGTTTGAGTGAATTATCACCCTTGGTTTCATTATCAGGTTTGAACTCGTCCATTATGCCCTCCGTCAGAGCGTCAAAAAGCGAAAAATATTCTATTCAGCCTCAGCCATTACCTCATAGTATAAGGATGAAACGCTTTTTCTGAAACGTTGCATTTGACAATATTAACCAGAATTTTCCTTAAATGAATATTCTAGTTTATTGCTTGTCAGGTAATGGGGAGCTTAATTTGCATTAATGCAAGATGTTATCGCTTTGCGGACTTGTTCGCGAGTAATATCGGCACGTAATTCGGATTGACCGATACCTTTTGGTAAAACAAGGTGTAATTTGCCACCAGATACTTTTTTATCTCTCATCATATGAGGTAAATAGTCATCAGGTGTCATTTCAATAGGACCATTGACGGGGAGATTGGCTCTCTCAAGCAATTGAATAACACGTTGAGTCTCTTCTTCAGTGAATTGACCAAGTGCTTGAGATGTTCTTGCCGCCATTACCATACCTGCGGCAACGGCTTCACCATGCAACCAAACACCATATCCCATATGGGCTTCAATGGCATGTCCATAGGTATGGCCAAGGTTGAGTAGTGCGCGTAAGCCACTTGTTTCTTTTTCATCAGCAGCAACGACGTCAGCTTTTAGCTCACAGCAACGACGGATACAAAATGCCATGGCTTTAGGATCAAGAGCCAAGAGTTTATCAATATTATTTTCAAGCCAGATAAAGAAATCTTTATCTAAAATGATGCCATATTTAATAACTTCAGCTAAACCCGATGAAAGTTCACGAGGCGGTAATGTGGCAAGACAATCGAGATCGATAACAACAGAAGCGGGCTGATAAAACGCACCAATCATATTTTTGCCAAGAGGATGATTAACTGCGGTTTTTCCACCAACAGAAGAATCGACTTGTGACAATAGTGTTGTTGGTACTTGGATAAAGCGAACGCCACGTTGATAGCTTGCTGCGGCAAAACCAGTTAGATCACCAATAACACCACCGCCTAATGCGATAAGTGTTGTATCTCGATTGTGATTTTTTTCTAATAATGCAGTAAAGACATCATTCATGATTTCAAGCGATTTATATTGTTCGCCATCAGGCAAAATTACGCTATCAACCAAAACACCCTGTTTTTTTAAGGTGTCTGTTACCTTTTCTAAATAGAGTGGAGCAAGTGTCACGTTTGTGACTATCATAACTTGCTGCCCTGATTTTAAAGGTAAAAAGGTATCTTCTTGATGAAAAAGGCCAGAAGCAATGGTAATGGGATAGCTTCTTTCACCTAATGTGACAGTGATTTTTTCCATAACAGTGGCCTTCTTCTTATTGTCTTTACTTAACCTTATAAATAGCTGAATTTATTAGTTTTGTTCTAATAATTCAATTATTTGATTGGCTACAATTTTTGCACTCTGATCATCAGTATGAATAGTGATGTCAGCAATTTCTTCATAAAGAGGATTACGTTCTTCAGCTAATGTCTCTAAGACATCGCGCACAGGTTCAACACCTTGCAATAAAGGACGTTTTTTATCACGTTGGGTACGCGCGAGCTGCTTTTCGATGTTGGTTTCTAAATAAACAACCACACCGCGTGCAGATAATCTGTTACGGGTTTCTCGCGATATCACCGAACCACCACCTGTTGCTAACACAATGCCTTGCTTTTCAGTGAGTTCGTTGATTATTTTTTCTTCTCGTTGACGGAAGCCTTCTTCGCCTTCAACATCAAATACCCAACCTACATCTGCACCTGTACGCCGCTCAATTTCCTGATCGGAATCATAAAACTCCATACTAAGTTGTTGAGCTAACTGACGACCAATAGTGCTTTTGCCGGCACCCATAGGCCCAACCAGAAAGATATTACGTTTCTCTGCCATGTTTTTGGTATTACTAAGATATTCGTTAATGATAACCCGCCCCGCCAAATTCATTCAGCGACGGGACCTAAACTGAAATTTATGAGTGTTTATCTAATTCACACCTGATAACATTTGTTATCTACTCTCATAATAAGACTGAGTTCTTTCAGTAGATCGCTATAAAATAACCACATGCTGTCATAAGCGACAACATAGGATAAAAATCCCTTTGCCCACAGTACATAACAAAAACTACTAAAAAAGTAATTATCTTTGTTGGCAACGCGGAGATTCTAACACAATTTAGTCGGAAAACCGCATCTGATAATATTGTCTTTTTCGTCATCAATCGATCAATATTACATATAAAAAGCCCTACCTCCAAGAATAGAGGAAGTGCATAAAATGTATCCGTATTTTTATTGTGATGTTTCAGGCTCACTCAAATTAGCTAACCCTTGTAAGCTAAATCGTCCTCATCGTCAAATCTATAAATACTGATTATAAGAAAAAACAATGAATAACTCTCAGTTTAATCCTAGTGAAAAACATGTAGCGCTTTGTATTTTATAATAAAAGTATTTATCACATAAAAAATTATATTAATTTGGGTGTAATAAAAATAACCAATTCATGGCGACTGTGTTGATCTCTTTTATGACTGAAAAGTACGCCTAGTAATGGAATAGAGGATAAGAAGGGGATCTTTGCTGTGTGTTCTTGTTGCTTTTGCTGAAATATACCTCCTAACATAATGGTTTCTCCATCGCGAATAGTCACTTCTGTGCTGATCTCTTGTTTATCAATAGAAAGATGTTCACTTCCGCCTTGAACAAGTGCAATACCTGGTGTGTTTTGACTAATTTTAAGTATTAACCTTATCTTTTTATTTCTTTGAATAATGGGCGTTACTTCCATACCCAAGACGGCTTCTTTAAATTGAACTCGTGTGATTTCATTATCTCGACTGACATAGGGGATCTCCGTTCCTTGTTTGATGGAGGCTGTTTTTTCATGAGCGGTTGTTAGCCGCGGACTGGCAATAATAGATAACTGTTTCTCTTGTTCTAACGCACTTAATTCAAGCTCTAATAGGCGCCCATTAATTCTGGCAATATTAAATGCAATATAGTGGAGAGGATTTTTGGTGTTTTGATGGAGTGATAATGCAGAAAGTGAAGGAGTTGATAACGCTGAATTAAGCGAGGAGGTTGTTGAAATCGCATTAGGTATTGTAGATGCGGCTTCGGTTTGTGTTTTTAATGCTTGTAATCCCCATTGAGTACCTAATTCATTTAGAGCATCCTGACTGCTACTCACAATATGTGCTGTGATATGAACTTGTTGTTGTGGGGTGTCCCGTAATTTTAGCCAATCCTCAATTTCAGACAGTGTTTTACTATTATCAACTATTGAAAGACTATTCGCTTCTCTATCAATAATCACTCGCCCCTGCTGACTTAGTAATGGAATAGTGTGATTACTTAGTTGTTCGCCTAGTCTCTCAGCATCAGCATAATTTAAAGGATAAAGTTGGTGATGTAATTCTTCAGGTTGTTCCGTAGTTGATGTTCTCTCTTCAATGAAGGTAGATGATATCTTTTCATCATCGCTATTCTCAGGAAAGAAGGGGTCTCGAGTGTGAGCCCAAATGACGGTTGTCATCATATATAATATGACGATTAAAATTCCTATCTTCATGATATATCACCCTGTATTGCATTAGGATAACTTAGCTCTGTAAAGCTCATTTGTACTGAAATTAGATGGGGTTTTATTGGAACAATATTCAGAGAGATCAGCGCTAAACTTGTTTGATTGAGGTATTCCAATAGTGTTAAAAACTGTGGGTAAGACAAAGTAAAAGTGAGTTTATATAAAGAGTTAGGCGTGTTTTCCCAAATCTCTGGTATAAAATGATAAGTCATTAGTAAGCGTTGTAATTGCTCACTAATAGGTGGTTTATCGAATGGGATGTCATAATCTATTTGTTGTGTGATTAGTGAATTAATAGATGGCATTGTGTCTAATGTGCTTTGATAGTGATTAATACGCTTTAGTCTTTGTGCTATTTCTAGGTGTTGTTGGGCTATCTCTTGCTGGTAGTCCGTGTAGATAACGAGGTAATAAAATAGCAGGGTAATAAAAGGTATCATTAAGCTCAGTAAAGTGAGTTTCCACTTAGGTAGAAACGCAATAAGTAACAACCATTGTGCATTTATTTTCATTGGCTTCCCTCATCTTCTTCATTCCATCGCTCTTGTTCTTCTGATTTTCCGTTTAAATGTATTTCTGTGTAAGACGGATCAGTTTTGCTTTGTTGTAAATAACTCAACGTTAAAGAGGCTAAAACAGGATGACTTTTAAGGTTGGTAATAAAGGAGAGTGATTGTGTATTGGGGAGTGTGAGATGCAGTGAGCGTTGATTATCAGCCTCACCATAGTGGTTAATCCAACCAGTTGAGGGAAGATGGGTTTCGATAGCTCGAAAGAAGCGAATGTAATGTAAATAGCGCAACCAGTTTTGATAATAGAGTGAATAGTGCTGATAGTGTAAAAGTGTCTGTTTTTTCTGTGTTTGATATATATCGATCTGTTTTAGTAATAAATCTTCTTGTTGTTGAGTTTGGCGTTGTTGATCTGTTATGAGTGCTCGTTTTTGTGCCAAATGGTAGGTGTAATAGCTACAAATAACGAAAGTGATCGTGACCAATGATAGCGTTTGAGAAAGCCATAACAATACTTTTTGTCTAAATAAGCTGTGGCGCCAAGGTAGGTAATTTACTTGATACATAACACCTCTTCAGGGCGTAATGCCAAACCTAATGCAACAAATGGAATGAGATCTTTATCTGACGTTGTTTTAAATAAGTCGAGGGAAAGATTGGGCCAAATAGGCATCAACTGGCTAAAATATTCTTCATTATCACCCGTTAAATAACACTGTTTTAATGGCCAATGGTATTTTTCTATTAATTGATAAATACAAATTTGTTGCTCTTGTTGGTTTTCATAGGCGAGAGTGCCGTAATGGGGCATATTTTCATCAGATGATACCCAAAGTAGCGTTTTGTTTTTGCAGTACAAAAGGGGATTCTGAGGTGAGATGCCAAGGTAAGTTGCTAAATAGCGTAGTGCACACGCTGGGGTATCAATCGCAGTTATTGTTAAGTTTATTCGAGAAAATAAGTCAATATACTTATCTAAAATCGTTTTATGGCACAGGTGAATAGCGAGTTTCCCCTTATTTTGCCGATAATCAAAATTAACAGGGATTTTCGTATTTTGTGTGTAAGATGTGGCTCGTAGTTGCGCTAACCGATAACATGCTGCTGATGTAAGGGAAACTGCATGAGGCAGTGGGATAATTTGATAGTTTTCATAAATATCTGGTAGAGAAAGCGTAACATTATTAATAGAGGGTAATTTTTTACGCCAATCTATTAGGATTTTTCTTAATTTTATATCATTTAAATCGTCATTAAGAGGTAAAGGGAATTGCCAAAATGCACTGATCTTCCATTGTTTATTCTGCTGAAATACCAAAACTGCATTGATATGATGAGTGTTAATTTCAATACCAATCTGGTAATTGTGTGCTTCCATAAATGATATCCATATCTATTGATGAGTAATTGCCTATTTTCAAAGAGGCGTTACCTTTATACTACGCACTGTTTGTTTATAAACCGCCCAATTCACACTACATGGGAAATTTAAGGTGAAGTTCTTAAAATATTTTTTCATCTTCGTTTTTGCTTGCATAATTTTGGGAGCAGCCTCGATATACGGTATGTATAAGTATGTTGAGCCTCAGTTACCCGATGTCGCGACATTAAAAGATGTTCGTTTACAAACCCCTATGCAGGTATTTAGTGCAGACGGAGAGTTGATTGCGCAATACGGCGAAAAACGTCGTTTACCGCTAACATTGGAGGAGATGCCTCCTCAACTTATTAATGCTTTTATCGCAACAGAAGATACGCGTTTTCGTGAACACCACGGTATTGACCCTATTGGGATCTCGCGTGCTGTTGTAGTGGCATTAACATCAGGACAAGCTTCTCAAGGCGCTAGTACCATTACGCAACAATTAGCTCGAAATTTCTTTTTAACGCCTGAAAAGAAATTAATGCGCAAAATAAAAGAAGCCTTTTTGGCGATCCGCATTGAGAAAGAGCTCACTAAAGATGAAATTTTAGCGCTGTATTTAAATAAAATTTATCTGGGTAATCGTGCTTATGGTGTGGGTGCTGCCGCTTATGTTTACTTTGGTAAAAGTGTTCACGATCTGAGCCTTAATGAAATGGCTGTGATTGCTGGCTTACCTAAAGCACCTTCTACACTTAACCCACTTTATTCTTATGATCGTGCTTTAAAACGTCGTAATATCGTTTTACAGCGTATGTATGAAGAGAACTATATCACTCGTGCACAATATGAAAGTGCAAGAGCAGAGCCTATTGTTGCGAAATACCACGCACCTCAAATTGATTTCTCAGCGCCTTATCTAACCGAAATGGTGCGTATGGAGATGTACGAGCGTTATGGTGAAAATGCCTACACTGATGGCTATAAAATTTACACCACTGTGGTTCGTAAAGATCAATTAGCGGCAGAAAAAGCCTTGCGTGATAATGTTATCGACTATGACATGCGTCATGGTTACCGTGGTGCTCAAGAAGTTTTGTGGCGTGAAGGGCAAACACCATGGGATAACGAAGCTATCAACAAGAAATTAAAAGGGATCCAAACTTATGGCCCTTTAATTCCAGCTGTTGTGTTATCCGCTGATGCGAAAGAAGCCAAAGTCATTTTAAAAACGGGCGACAACATTACGCTAGATTTAAAAGCGGTTCGTTGGGCACGTAAATTTATTTCTGACACCTCTCAAGGCGCCACACCAACAAAAGTTGATGCTGTCGTGCAGGCTGGTGAGCAAATTTGGGTACGTCAAAATAACGAAAATAGTTGGGTACTCGCGCAACTTCCAGGTGTTAATGCTGCATTTGTTGCATTAGATCCTATCAATGGAGGGATTATTGCGCTTGTTGGTGGTTTTGATTTTGAGATCAGTAAGTTTAACCGAGTTTCTCAATCTTTACGCCAAGTCGGTTCAAACATTAAACCTTTCTTATATGCTGCTGCATTAGATAAAGGATTGACGTTATCAACACTGCTTAATGATTTACCTATTAGCCGCTGGGATGCTGGTGCAGGAACAGATTGGCGCCCTAAAAACTCACCGCCAACTTATGCCGGCCCTATTCGTTTACGTCAAGGTTTAGGCCAGTCTAAAAACGTGGTGATGGTACGTGCAATGCGCGCGATGGGCGTGGATTATGCTGCTGATTATCTATTACGTTTTGGTTTCCCTAATCAAAATATCGATAGAACAGAATCTTTAGCATTAGGATCACCATCATTTACACCAATGCAAATGGTACGAGGGTTTGCTGTTATGGCAAACGGCGGATATCTCATTGAGCCTTACTATATCCAACGTATTGAAAATGCTGATGGTGAAGAGCTGTTTACTGCAAAACCAAAGATAGCTTGCCCAGATTGTACTGATATCCCTGTTATTTACGGCGATACTATGCGTTCTATTGCGTTATCTGATGACTATATGGAAAACGTTGCTCAATCTAATAAATCTCAACCAGCAGCTGCTACGCCTGAAATTGAATTAGAACAAGCTCCGTTAGCTGAAACTGTAAAAGAAAGCCCTTATGCACCCCACGTTATCAGCACACCATTGGCTTACTTAATGCATGATGCATTAAGGACAAACCTTGTGGGTGAACCGGGATGGTCTGGTACAGGTTGGCGTGCTGTTCGTGATCTTAAACGCCAAGATATTGGTGGTAAGACCGGAACAACAAACAGTTCTAAAGATGCATGGTTCTCTGGATATGGTGCCAATATTGTTGCCACAGCTTGGATTGGTTTTGATGACAGTAGCCGCAATTTAGGTCGAACTGCCGCGAGTGGTGGTGAAGCGGGTGCTAAAACAGCGCAACCTATTTGGAATGACTTTATGAAAGTGGCTCTGGATGGTGTCCCTGTTAATATGATGCCTGTACCAAAAGGTGTTGTGGCGGTTCAAATTGATAGAAGAACAGGAAAATTGGCAGGTGATGGCCCTTCAATGAAAGAATATTTTATTGAGGGAACTCAACCGACAGAAAGAGCAAAAAATGAAGTAGGAACACAGATTTTTGAGGATAATGGCGAATCTAACGAGTTATTCTAATTAATCGAAAATAAAAACCGGATGTTAACGTCCGGTTTTTTATTATCTATTTATTTTTGTAATAGATAGCGGTGAGCTAAGAAGAGAGCACTGACACTACGAGCTTCTGTAAAATCTGGGTGGTCGAGTAAATCCATCATTTTGGCGATAGGCCAACGTATTTGGATTAGTGGCTCAGGCTCATCACCTTCGAGTTGCTCTGGATAAAGGTCATGTGCAATGACAATGTTCATTTTGCTAGAAAAGTAAGATGGCGCCATAGAAAGCTTTGCGAGTTCTATTAATGAGTGGGCACCATAGCCAATTTCTTCTTTTAGTTCGCGGTTTGCGGCTTGTAGGGCATTTTCACCAGGATCAATGGCGCCTTTGGGAAAACCAAAGTCGTAATTTTCGATACCTACGGCGTATTCACGAATAAGAATAAGATTGTCATCAATAATAGGAACAATCATAACGGCTTCACGATTAGCGGGTTTCATTCGCTCATAAGTGCGCTTTTCTCCGTTACTAAACTCCAGATTAACGGATTGGATCTGAAATAATCGAGAACGGGCGATGTTATCAATGTTTAATATATTGGGTTTTTTTAGTTCTTTCATAACAGTCCCTGGCAGAATAGAGATTAACCTGAATTTAACACATTAATGACAAAATAAATCTAACAATTAGATTTAGCTTTTAAAGGAAAATTGAGTACACTCCGCTATCAAATCTAGTTATTTATTGATTTTTTGAGAATATTATTATTTATTGATTCGCTATTTTACCCGAAGATAGCATTGTTAGCGGATATAAACTTGATTATAGATATAAATTATAACGCGACTGCAAAAATATAATCTATTGTATTTAAATAAAAAATAGAACAAAAGAATAGGAATTGCCTTATGTTAGGCAGGGTTTTAAATTTGTTATTGTTACTACGCAGCATCAGTATAAGCATGGGGAAAAAATGAGATTATCAGTCATTATATTGGCTATCTTGATGATAAGCCTATTTATAATGGCCGCCTTTCTATTCTTTAAAAGAAGGCGGCTTGATGGCTCACATCATCTCCCATCTCTCGCTAAACCTACTTATCGCAAGCTCACTTCTGATGACTATGGGCTTATTAGTGATTATTTATCTTATTTTGGTACATCAAACTTCTCTTCTGGCTATTCATTACAAAACTTCCCCGAAATGCCAATTAAAGGCGAAGTGGTTACTACATTAAGAAATATCGTTAATCGCTTTGCAGGTTCTAGTGAAGGATTAAATCATTGGCGTTACTATATTGATGCCGTAGAAATTCATATTCCCCCGCTGCTCGTTCCTTATCTTCAGCAAGAAAACGTTCTTGATGTTGTCTGTACCCCTTCGATCCCCATCGTTGTTGGTGTGAATGGACATTTCTTAAAAGATGAAAAAATTCATTTTTCTGCGCTAAGTTTAAAACAGCTGTCTGAGCCGATATTGGCAAATGGTTCATCAACTATCCAAAAGAACGAAGGTGATGCGGCTCACTTATTACAAATCCGAGAAGAAACCAACGAAGAATACCGATTACATAACTCATCTGGTTTTTGGGATGGCTCTTTTATTTGTATAGGGCTTACGTTGTGTCTAACAGCCTTAATGATGCCTCAAGTTTTTCTTCCTTGGATCCTAGCGACTGGTGGTGCTTTTCTTGCTGTTGGTATTTTTCTGATCCACAACCCTTTAATCAAACCACGTAAACAAGAAATCCACTGTTTTAAAGGGCGCTTAAAGCGCTGGGGGCTTTTTGGTAATTTTGATCATGGGCAGGTAAAAAATGTTTCTTTAGGGGGGATTGATCTTGTTTACCCGCCTCATTGGGAGCCTTATATCCAAAACGATATTGATAAGGTGACCTATTTAGAAATGTATCCAAACCATCATGTTGTAAAGCAAGGAAATTACCTTTCACTGCATGATGAAGAGAAAAATTATCCTTATAAACGATATATTAAAAATATTATTTTCGTTTTTTGGAGTTTGTTTATTATTGGAATGTTGTATCTTTATCAGCCACTTTCTCTTTCTATGAAACTCAGCTTTTCATGGCTTAAAGATACTGAACCTCATTTAGTCACCAACTTTACCGAGTTGGAAACAACCGATTTGCATGTCGGAGATATTATTCAAGCTAAAGGGGTTGGGATGTGCTACATGCCACCTAATTTATCAAGTAAGAATAATAAAACGATTTTTGCGCCTTTTGATTGCTCAGGGATTTATTGGAATAACAGTAATCCAATGCCAATGCCTGAATCGAGCACGATAGAAAAAGCTGCTGCTTTATTGCATATGGTTGAAGAGCAATTACACCCTGTTTCTAATAACCGAGTTAACCCAAGTTTAGGCCAAGCGATTACTAAATCTGGGATGAACTTGTTAGATAATTTTGATGGCATTGTGTTGAAAACACAGGATTTATGTCCACGAGAAAATGAATGTATTCGGCTAAAAATGGCGCTAGTTAACTTAAGTAACGTCAATGATTGGACTGCATTAGTTCAACGAGCTGAAAGTGGAAAATTAACCGGAACTAATGTTTTATTGCGAGCAGTGAGTGCTGAGGCCTTGGAAAAGCTTATCGACACCACCACATCTTCTTTTATCTACCGAGAAATAGATAAAGCCGCAATACTGTTAAACAGTCCTCCACCGGGTGGTGTGCTGTTAATCAGTGATGAGAGAAAACAACTTGTTGATTACGCTTCAAGTTCAAATTCGGTATTTGAACCGACTCCGTTAGAACAGTGGCGAGAACTACAACGTTTATCTGATATTTTATTACACACGCCTTTTGATACCGGAGGTGTCATAACAGGCATGGTTATCGATGCAAATGGTACGTTACAGATATTTTTACATAGCCTGCCAGACTCGATGACAATGTTATATTACATCGGTAATACGTTATTATTGTTTCTTGCTATCGGGTTCTTAATATTGAACCTATTTCTTATCATCCGGCGCCGGCGACAAAATAACCAACGCATGAATAAAATCAGTCTCTATTATGAGCACTGTTTTTATCGCCCTCCTCAGTAAGTCCCTTGTTGTGGAAGGCTATGTGTTTACACTATCGCCTTCGTAAAGAAGTTGAAGTTAAGGAGAAAGGGATGAGTCAACCATCACAAGAAAGTGGTGTCCGCTTAGATAAATGGCTTTGGGCTGCTCGTTTTTATAAAACGCGTGCCATTGCTCGCACAATGATTGAAGGTGGTAAAGTCCATTACAACGGTGTGAGAGGCAAGCCAAGTAAAATCGTTGAAGAAGGCGCAGAAATACGCTTGCGACAAGGTAATGATGAACGGACGGTAACCATTCTCATGGTGAGTGCACAGCGACAAGGTGCTACACAAGCGCAGACACTCTATTGTGAAACACCAGAGAGTATTGCTAAAAGAGAAAAAATTGCTCTAGCAAGAAAAATGAATGCATTAACAATGCCTCATCCTGAGCGTCGTCCTGATAAAAAGGAAAGACGCACCTTACTTCGCTTCAAACAGACAAATTTACAAGAATCGGATTAACCGATTCCCTGAAATGAGAGAAAGTTATGTCTAAAAAAGACGCTTTATCACGTTTTTTATTTGAAAAAAACGCGGTACGTGGTGAATTGGTCAATGTGACTGAAACCTATCAATCAATGCTTGAAAATCACCATTATCCTGAGCCAGTTCAATGCCTTTTGGGTGATTTGTTGGTGGCAACGAGTTTGTTAACAGCAACGCTTAAATTTGAAGGAGATATTACAGTTCAAATACAAGGCGATGGTCCAGTACGATTGGCGGTTATTAATGGCAACAATAATCAACAAATGCGTGGTGTTGCGCGTGTAGGTGATGATGTTAAGGCTGGAAGTACATTAAAAGAGATGATCGGTAATGGTTTTATGGTCATCACGGTAACGCCTGAGAAAGGTGAACGTTATCAAGGTATTGTTGCTCTTGATGGTGAAACTATTGAGGCATGTATTGATAACTACTTTAAGCAATCAGAACAGTTACCTACACGCGTATTTATTCGTAGTGGTATGCAAGCGGGCAAACCAGCCGCTGCGGGTATGCTATTACAAGTATTGCCTGCATCAGAAGCGTTCACAGCAGAACATACTGCTGAACATTTTGAATTGCTCACACAGTTAACGCACACAATTAAAGCTGAAGAGCTATTTACACTAGATACTAAAGAGATCTTACATCGCTTATATCACGAGGAAGATGTCACTCTTTATGATCCTCAACCTGTTGAATTTCATTGCACTTGTTCACGTGAACGCTGTGAAAATACATTAGTAACATTGTCGAAAGAAGATGTAACTCACCTGTTGCAAGAACAGGGAAATATTGATATGGAATGTGAATATTGTGGAACTCATTATATCTTCAATGAGAATGATATTAATAATATCAATAAGTTGAATGGGTCTGAATTGCACTGATTCGATTTAGCAAGTCAGTTTTATCAAAAGGACGCCATTTTGCGTCCTTTTTTATTCAACAATTTTTCTGTAGTTTTGTGCATTAGCTCTCGTTCTTAACATAAAAAAATTATAAATTTTCAAAATATTGATAACAATCGCTGTTAATTACTCGTAACACCTTAATATTATTCGTAGAAAGGTCTATTTATCAGGAGCGAAACTATGAGCGTTAAAGGTCTTACCCCTAAGGATCTCCAGCAGTACGGTATTAAGGACACGAGTGAAATCATTTATAACCCAAGTTATGAGCTGTTATTTAATGAAGAAACCAAGCCTGGATTAACAGGTTACGAGCGAGGCACTCAAACCTCGTTAGGCGCTATTGCCGTTGATACAGGTATATTTACTGGACGTTCTCCGAAAGATAAATACATTGTTCGTGATGATGTTACTCGTGACACCGTATGGTGGGCTGATCAGGGTAAAGGTAAGAACGATAATAAGCCACTTTCACAAGAAGTGTGGACTGACTTAAAATCATTAGTAACCAATCAGCTATCAGGCAAACGTTTGTTTGTTGTCGATGCATTTTGTGGTGCGAATGCGGATACACGTTTGAAAGTTCGTTTTATCACAGAAGTTGCTTGGCAAGCGCATTTTGTTAAAAATATGTTTATTCGTCCTGAACAAGAAGAGCTGGAGAATTTCACACCAGACTTCATTGTGATGAACGGAGCGAAATGTACAAATCCAAATTGGAAGGCGCAAGGTCTGAATTCAGAAAACTTCGTTGCTTTCAATTTAACTGAACGCATTCAGTTAATTGGTGGTACTTGGTACGGTGGCGAGATGAAGAAAGGTATGTTCTCTATGATGAACTACTTCCTTCCTCTTAAAGGCATGGCTTCTATGCACTGCTCCGCAAACGTTGGCGAAAGTGGTGATGTTGCTATTTTCTTTGGTCTATCAGGCACAGGTAAAACAACTCTTTCAACCGATCCTAAGCGTAAGCTAATTGGTGATGATGAACATGGTTGGGATGATGACGGTGTGTTTAACTTTGAAGGCGGTTGTTATGCGAAAACAATCCACTTATCAAAAGAAGCCGAACCTGATATCTATGGTGCAATTAAACGTGATGCACTGTTAGAAAACGTGGTTGTGTTATCTGATGGCTCTGTTGATTTCGACGATGGTTCGAAAACAGAAAATACCCGTGTTTCTTACCCTATTTATCATATTGATAATATCGTTAAACCTGTTTCCAAAGCTGGTCACGCTAAGAAAGTTATTTTCTTAACAGCGGATGCTTTTGGTGTGTTACCTCCTGTTTCACGTTTAACACCGGAACAGACGCAATACCACTTTTTATCAGGTTTCACCGCTAAACTTGCGGGAACTGAACGTGGTGTGACTGAGCCAACGCCAACATTCTCGGCTTGTTTTGGTGCGGCATTCTTATCTCTGCACCCAACACAATACGCTGAAGTATTGGTAAAACGTATGCAAGCATCAGGTGCAAAAGCCTACTTGGTTAATACAGGTTGGAACGGGACAGGTAAGCGTATCTCTATTAAAGATACACGCGCTATTATTGATGCCATCTTAAATGGTGATATTGATAAAGCACCAATGAAAACACTGCCAGTATTTGATTTAGAGATCCCAACCGCACTGCCAGGCGTTAACAGTGAAATATTAGATCCTCGTGATACTTATGCTGATAAAACGCAATGGGATACCAAAGCAGACGATCTTGCCGATCGCTTCGTGAAAAACTTTGATAAATATACGGACACCCCAGCAGGTCAAGCGTTGACTAAAGTTGGGCCTAAACGTTAATTATCATTAATATGAGTAAAAACACCAATTTCATAGGATGTGATTTTGGTGTTTTTTTATTTGAGATCTTTGAGATAAAAAAAATCCCTGAAATGCGAGAAGATTTCAGGGAATAGAAAGAAAATAAAGTGAAATTGTTTATTAGAGAAAAAGTGACTTTAGAGGGTGATAACCCAACTATGCTGTTACTGGAGGTAAATCAAACAGTAAAATTTCACTGTCCTCGTCACCAACGAAACGGATAATATCTTCATTCGCGATAGCCACACCATCACTGGTGGTCGCAATTATGTCATTAATCGTTATTTTGCCTTTCACAACTTGTAGCCAAACATTACGTCCTGTTTCTGCTTGATATTGTGCTTCTTCACCTTTTTTCAGGTTCCAGCGCCATAACGTCATATCTTGAAAGACTTTTAAAGAGCCATCACGGGCATCTGGCGATAAAATAAGCTGTTTGCTCACTGTTGTATCAAAACGACGTTGATCGTAACGTGGTGTGATACCGACGGTGTTTGGCATAATCCAAATTTGGTAAAAATGCAGTCCTTTATCGCTATTTGGATTATATTCTGAGTGAGTAATACCTGTACCTGCACTCATTATTTGAAACTCACCTGCGGGAACATTTTCTTTATTACCCATGCTGTCTTTATGCTCGATATTACCTTCAAGCACATAGGTTAAAATTTCCATGTCTTTATGTGGGTGAGTACCAAAACCTTCACCAGGTATTACGCGATCTTCATTAATCACTCGTAGTGCAGAAAATCCCATAAAATCACGATCGTAGTAATTTGCGAAAGAGAAGGTATGCCAGCTATCTAGCCAACCATGATTAGCGTGTCCTCTTTCATTTGCTTTGCGTAGATAAATCATAATATGTTTCCTTCTCTGAAGTTGTTGAACACAGTTTACTCAATAGCGCAAAGTAAAAAAGCGGAGGAATTTAACCTGAGGATCCAAATAATTTGAATAAGAGAAAACAAAAACATCGAATAAGTTCTAGAAAAGAAAAAGCCAGCACCCGGCTGGCTAAAATAAAACACTGGAAGCAATGTGAGCAATGTCGTTCTTTCATATGACCCTGAAGGTGGTGCATCTGAAAGTGTTATTGATGATAATAGTTCTCAGTATCATTTGTAAAGCCCTTTTTTTAAGCAAATTAGAAAAAAGCGCTAAAAAAGTTTTAACTCACTGATTAAAGAGTTATTTTATTTTAATAATTTTTTAAAACAGTAATATAACCAAATAGTTAACAATATTCTTTATGGGGTCATTTATAGGAAAAAGAAGAGAAAATGTGGCATAGAACCAGAGGAAAGGAAGGGATATAAGGTATTTTGAATCTCTACCGAGAAATACAAGAAGAAAAAGCCATCACTGATTGATGATGGCTGGCTTTTATTATGTGTAATTTATCAGTTTGTTGATTTTGGTGTTGAAATAAGGCTCTGCGCACAGGCATAAGCCGAACTCCATGCCCACTGAAAGTTATATCCACCTAACCACCCCGTCACATCAACCACTTCTCCAATAAAATAGAGTCCTTTTACTTTTGTAGCTTCCATTGTTTTAGAGGAAAGGGCACGGGTATCTACGCCACCTAGTGTGACTTCTGCGGTGCGATATCCCTCAGTACCATTAGGCTGAATTTGCCATTCTTGTAGTAACGTTGCAATTTGCGAAATACGCTCATTACTCAGTTGAGTTAGCGAAATATCAGGTAACTGTTTATTTTCTATCATTATTTCAATAAGACGCTTTGGTAATAAGCGAGAAAGCGTATTTTTTAATAATTGATTCGGATGCTCTTGACGTTTTTCTTGGAGAAGGCTTTCAAGATCAATACTTGGAAGTAAGTTAATACTTACATACTCTCCAGCTTGCCAATAACTAGAAATTTGTAAAATCGCGGGACCTGAAAGACCACGGTGTGTAAAAAGAATATTTTCTTTAAAGCTTGTCCCATTTTTTGCCGTCACAATGGCAGGTACAGCTACGCCAGATAGTTGGCTTAATTGCTCAAGTTGGGGTTTATGCAGAGTAAAAGGCACTAAACCTGCTCGAGTGGGTAAAACAGAAAGTCCAAATTGTTCTGCAACTTTATAGCCAAAAGGAGTAGCTCCTAAACCAGGCATAGAAAGACCACCACTTGCAATGACCACCGAAGGTGTTGTGATAGTTTTTCCATCAACAAAAAGAGTAAAGCCTACATCTGTTTTCTCGATTTGCGTGACTTCACTACGTAAGCGAATACTTACTTTCCCTTTTTGGCATTCAGCGAGTAATAAATCAACAATTTGTTGTGCTGAGTCATCACAAAACAGCTGTCCTAACGTTTTTTCATGGTAGGCAATGTTATGTTTTTGCACTAATTCAATAAAATCCCATTGTGTATAGCGAGCAAGTGCTGACTTACAGAAATGAGGATTCTCTGATAAGTACGCTGAAGGTTCGATATACATATTGGTGAAATTACAACGGCCACCACCTGACATTAGAATTTTACGGCCCGCTTTTTTGCCATTATCGAGGACTAAAACAGATAATCCTGCTTGTCCTACTAAAGACGCACAAAAAAGCCCCGCGGCACCTGCACCTATAATTACTGTATCGTATGATCCCACAATGATGTCTCGTTCTTGGTTTTCTCTGACAACTTAATCAATGATTTTCGCGTAAGATCAGAGTATTTTTGTAAAATTATATGGAGAAATCTGCATTTTTCACCTAAATTCTTATTAGCAAGGAAAAAAATTGTCAGAAATTTACTTTTTTTTTATTTTTATTAATTAAATGATATATAAGGAATTATCTTAAAAAGGTTCTAATTTTCTTGGTTATCAAATCAAAAAAAGGTTAAATTTCGCTTCCACCGTTCGCATTTGTCGCTGATAATGCGCCGCGTTCATGTCCAACTAACTGGCTTAACGTCTATGCTACATTTGTTTACTGACCTAGAATTTTATACAGGTTTGATGTTGGTTTTAGCACTGTTATTTGTGCTATTTTATGAAGCTATCAACGGCTTCCATGATACCGCAAATGCGGTAGCAACTGTTATCTATACTCGTGCTATGCGTGCGCAATTTGCGGTCGTGATGGCGGGTGTATTTAACTTTCTTGGAGTTTTGCTCGGTGGATTGAGCGTAGCTTATGCTATCGTTCACTTGTTACCGACAGATCTTCTGCTGAATGTGAGCTCAGGTCATGGTCTTGCCATGGTCTTCTCGTTGCTGTTAGCCGCCATTATCTGGAACTTAGGTACATGGTATTTTGGTATTCCAGCATCAAGTTCACATACGCTGATAGGTGCTATCATTGGTATTGGTTTAACAAATGCTATCGTGACAGATTCGTCTATCGTTGACGCATTAAACATACCAAAAATGATCAGTATCTTCCTATCACTCATTCTTTCACCAATTATCGGCTTGGTTGTTGCTGGCGCGATGATTTTCTTACTGCGCCGCTACTGGAGTGGTACGAAAAAACGTCGTCGTATTCACCTGACACCTGCTGAACGTGAGAAGCAAGATGGTAAGCGTAAGCCGCCATTTTGGACCCGTACTGCATTGATTTTATCCGCAGTTGGGGTGAGTTTCTCTCATGGTGCAAATGATGGGCAGAAAGGTATCGGTCTTATCATGTTGGTATTAATTGGCGTGGCGCCTGCGGGCTTTGTCGTCAATATGAGTGCGAGCGGATACGATATCACCAAAACTCATGATGCAGTTGTGCACTTACAACAATATTATGAGAAACATCAGCCAGCATTACAGCATGCTATTGATAATACACCAGCAGTACCAGCACAAGCTGATGCTAGTGATACAGATTTCCATTGTAATAGCGCAAGAACGCCAATTGTTCTGAATCAAACAGAGCAGATGCTTGCAAATATTAGCTCTTATGATGAGCTAACTGCAGACCAACGTGCTCAAATGCGTCGATTACTTATGTGTATCGCTGATACCGCAACAGAAGTGGCTAAATTACCAGAAACTAGCGCCCAAGATGCACGGTTCTTAAAAACATTGAGTCGTGACCTGCTAAACACCGTGGAATATGCTCCGATTTGGATCATTATCGCAGTGGCATTAGCGCTCTCTATCGGGACAATGGTAGGTTGGAAACGCGTTGCAGTAACGATTGGTGAGAAGATTGGTAAGAAAGGTATGACTTATGCTCAAGGGGTTTCTGCGCAAGTAACAGCAGCAGTATCCATTGGTGTAGCAAGTTATACGGGTATGCCTGTATCAACAACACAAGTTCTGTCATCTGCAGTTGCAGGTACGATGATTGTTGATGGTGGTGGTGTTCAATCGAAGACGGTGAAAAATATTGCACTGGCTTGGATCTTAACATTACCAGTTAGCATTGGTTTATCAGGTTTACTTTATTGGATATCACTTACATTTATTGTGAATAGCTGATAACAATAATTACCTAAGTTTGTTTATAAACGGTGACTTTTTAGTCACCGTTTTTTGTTTTTGTCACTTACCAAAAAAGCATGGCAATTAAACTTGCGACAGCCAAAATACAAAAACGGCTAACAAGATAAAATTGCCGATAAATTCGCTCACAACGCATAATGACTTCAGGATTATGATGACTGACGTATTGGCGTTGGTTGATATAGCGAATTAATCTTAGTTGTTTTGAAAATTGTCCGTGCATAGTAAAAAATCCATTGCCATCCACAGATTGGTAGAGCAAAGGATCAGATTGGCGCAATATCGTGAGCAATACCCGAATAGATGAAAAATAACGCATCATATTAATCAGGCAAAGAATACATAGCGCCCAAAAGACAACAATGACATTAAACATAATCCCCTCCCTAGAATAATAGATTCTGAGATGAGAAAACCTTTACCAATAAAGGTTACTTTTTTCTCTAATTTAAGTTTAGGTGAAATTAAGCAATAAACAAAAGTGACTTTTTCAAGTTGTTTCCTTTTTCAGAAAAAAAGATAAAAAATAACTCTAAAAGGGTGTTTTTGTTGTTTTTTATACTCAATTCTCATTATTATGATGATATTGTCGGTGAATGACATCGTGCTAATGTAAAATGGTGTATATTGTTATTTATCGATAGATGCTTTCTTGATGAATTTGACATAAGTTGTGATCAAGGCGACATCTAATTTTCATCTTAAAACGTTATATTTAATACATAGGATTTAGGCTTAACAGCCTTTCCAACCGATTAATCAGCTTATGGAAGGAGTTCACGATGGCTTATAAGCATATTCTAGTGGCAGTTGATTTATCCCCTGAGAGTAACGTCTTAGTACAGAAAGCTGTATCTATGGCAAAACCCTATAATGCCAAAGTTTCCTTAATTCACGTTGATGTTAACTACTCTGATCTTTATACCGGTCTAATTGATGTCAACCTCGGTGATATGCAGCAACGTATTACTGATGAAACCCGTAACGCGTTAAAAGACCTCTCTGATAAATCAGGTTATGAAATTCAGGAAACCCTGAGTGGTAGTGGTGATTTAGGCCAAGTTCTGGTTGATGCGATTAAGAAATACGATATGGATTTAGTCGTTTGTGGTCATCACCAAGACTTCTGGAGCAAATTGATGTCATCAGCACGCCAACTCATTAATACTGTGCATGTTGATATGCTAATTGTTCCTCTGAAAGATGATGAATAATAATCGCTTGCTTGTTTAAGCAAAAAAAATGCCTGCTTATGCAGGTATTTTTTTGCCTAAAATTCCTATTTTTCCTGCTGTTAAACTGAGTCAACCTTTTTTTTTTGTCTAATTATGAAAAAAATGTCTTGAAGTGTGAATGTATTTTAATGATATATTCAAGAAGCAAAACAACATCAACCTCACAAAACCCAAAAATATTCCGAATAAATGAGGTTATGCCAACATCACATTACACAAAAAAGGAATAGCTGAATGAATATATCTGGCTCATTATCTTCGTTTTTAGAAGGGGTAGAAAAATATAACGCTCATCAACCTGAGTACCATCAGGCGGTTCGTGAAGTTTTTACCACTTTGTGGCCTTTTTTAGAGAAAAACCCACAATATCGTGAACAATCATTACTTGAGCGCTTAGTTGAGCCTGAACGTATTATCCAGTTTCGCGTCTGTTGGTTAGATGATAAAGGGCAAGTGCAAGTTAACCGTGCATGGCGTATCCAATTTAACTCAGCCATTGGACCTTACAAAGGTGGTATGCGTTTTCATCCATCAGTCAATCTTTCTATCCTAAAATTCTTAGGTTTTGAGCAAACATTTAAAAATGCATTAACTACATTGCCGATGGGAGGAGCCAAAGGCGGTTCTGATTTTAATCCTAAAGGTAAAAGTCATGGGGAAGTAATGCGTTTTTGTCAGGCACTGATGACGGAGCTCTATCGCCATTTAGGCGCCAATACGGATGTTCCTGCTGGTGACATTGGTGTAGGTGCACGAGAAGTCGGCTTTATGGCAGGCATGATGAAAAAGCTGTCTAATAGCAATGAATGTGTATTTACAGGTAAAGGTCTTTCATTCGGTGGCAGTTTAATCCGCCCAGAAGCTACTGGGTATGGTTTAGTTTACTTTACTAATGCGATGCTTAAACGTCATGGTATGTCTCTTGAAGGAATGCGTGTAGCGGTTTCTGGCGCGGGTAACGTTGCACAGTTCACTATCGAAAAATGTTTAGAGTTAGGCGCTAAAGTAATAACAGCATCAGATTCAGGTGGTACTGTGGTTGATGAAGCTGGATTTACTACTGAAAAACTCGCTCGACTCACTGAAATTAAAAATAATTATGGTCGTGTTGAAGAGTACGCAAAAGAATTTGGCTTAACGTATCTTGAAGGGCAACAACCTTGGGCTGTTCCTGTTGATATTGCTTTGCCTTGTGCAACACAAAATGAGTTAGATTTGGAAGCGGCTAAAATACTTATCAAAAATGGTGTGAAAGCCGTTGCTGAAGGCGCGAATATGCCAACAACGATTGCTGCAACGGATGCCTTTACTGAAGCGGGTGTCCTGTTTGCGCCAGGTAAAGCTGCTAATGCTGGTGGTGTTGCAACCTCTGGTTTAGAGATGGCACAGAATGCGGCACGTTTAAGCTGGAAAGCAGAGAAAGTGGATGCTCGCTTACATCACATTATGTTAGATATTCATCATGCTTGTGTGAATTACGGTGGTGAAGGTAAGCAAACTAATTATATCCAAGGCGCGAACATTGCAGGCTTTGTTAAAGTCGCTGATGCAATGCTGGCACAAGGCGTTCTGTAAATTTTATCTATTCTGAACGGGTGTTTAACACCCGTCAGATTTAAAATTTATTTATTTTTTCCTAATGTGTAAGTGATTACACACAAGGATAAATATCAAAACGGTGATTTTTTGTAGTTACATTGGCGTGTGCGGGCTGATTATTTAATGGTTCTGCATAATCAGGGCGTTTTACCACAACCCTTTTTTTAGCTAACGTAATTGCCGGTTCTAATAGTGCATCTGCATCTTCATCGGCACCTACTAAAGACTGAAATACTCGCATCTCTTTTTTCACTAATGCGCTTTTCGCTTTATGTGGATACATAGGATCAAGATAAACTACATCGGGTGCTGGTGTGATTTCTGTCAGTGCTTGAGCTGAAGAGGCGTGGATCAGAGTCATACGTTCTTGCATCCATTCACCAATATCAGGATCAAGATAAGCGCGTTTTAAGCCGTCTTCAAGCAACGCAGCGACAACAGGATGGCGTTCAACCATTCTCACCTTACAACCAATAGAGGCCAATACAAACGCATCACGACCAAGTCCCGCTGTTGCATCAACTACATCAGGTAGGTAGTCTTTTTTAATGCCGACCGCTTTTGCCACAGCTTCACCTCGACCACCGCCAAATTTACGACGATGCGCCATGGTGCCTTCCACAAAATCGACATAAATACCACCCAATTTAGGTTCATCTTGTTTGCGTAATTCAAGGTGAGTGGGTGTGAACACTAATGCCATAATTTGCGTTTCATCGTGAACTAAGCCCCAACGTTGCGCTAAATCAGATAAGGCGCTGTTATCAGCGCCTTCTTCACAAAGTAAACAGATATTCACATATCATCCTTTAATGCCGTAGCCTTTGAGCATAGCATCAAGTTTCGGCTCACGACCACGGAAGCGTTTGAACAGCTCCATTGGCTCTTCTGAACCACCACGAGTTAAAATATTATCAAGGAATGATTGACCCGTTTCGCGGTTAAAAATGCCTTCTTCAGAGAAGCGAGAGAATGCATCTGCTGCCAGTACATCAGCCCATAAATAGCTGTAATAGCCTGCTGCATATCCACCTGCAAAGATATGGCTAAAGGCATGAGGAAAACGCGCCCAAGGTGTAGAAGGAACTACGGAAACTTTCTCTTTCACACTGTTTAAGATTTCCATAATACGCGCTCCTTTAGATGGATCATATTCAGCGTGTAAACGAAAATCAAACAGACCAAATTCCAGTTGACGTAACACAAACATCGCTGACTGATAATTTTTTGCTTTAAGCATATTATCAAGCATTGCCTGTGGTAATGGTTCGCCAGTTTCATAATGACCCGAAATAAAGGCTAACGCTTCTGGCTCCCAACACCAGTTTTCCATAAATTGGCTTGGTAATTCAACAGCATCCCAAGGCACGCCATTAATGCCTGCAACATCTGCCGTATCAATCTGAGTTAACATGTGATGTAAGCCGTGGCCAAACTCATGGAATAGAGTGGTTACTTCATTATGAGTAAACAGTGCTGGTTTATCGCCTACTGGCTTATTGAAGTTACAAGTGAGGTAAGCAACGGGGTTTTGTAGTGAACCGTCAGCATGACGCATTCTTCCTACGCAATCATCCATCCACGCGCCACCACGTTTGTGCTCGCGTGCATATAAATCAAGATAGAAGCTACCACGTAAAGTGTTGCTTTCATCATAGAGCTCAAAGAAACGGACGTCATCATGCCAAGTTTCGATGTCGTTACGTTCTTTGGCTGTTAAACCATAGATACGATGAACGACTTCAAATAAACCACTTAAAGCACGTTGTTCAGGGAAATAAGGGCGTAACTGCTCATCATCGATTGAGAATAGGTGTTGTTTTTGCTTTTCGCTGTAATAAGCCAGATCCCACGATTCGAGTTTATCAACACCATAGTGTTCTTTTGCAAATTGAGTGAGTTCTGCTAATTCTTCTTCACCTTGTGGATGAGCGCGTTGGGCTAAATCAGTTAAGAAGCTAATTACTTGCTCAGGAGACTCTGCCATTTTAGTAGCAAGAGATTTTTCAGCGTAATTTTTAAAGCCTAGCAGTTGAGCGAGTTCATGACGTAACGCTAAGATTTCCGCCATAATTTCACTGTTATCCCACTGACCTGCATTTGGTCCTTGATCAGAGGCGCGAGTACTATAAGCAATGCTCATCTCTTTTCGCAGTTCACGGTTATCTGCGTAAGTCATAACTGGTAGATAGCTTGGCATATCAAGTGTTAACAGATAGCCTTCTTGCTCTTTAGCTTGAGCAATCGCTTTGGCTGCATCAATCGCACTTTGTGGCATACCAGATAGATCGTCTACATTGGTAATTAATTTAGACCAACCCATTGTGGCATCTAATACGTTATTGCCGTATTTCGCACCTAATTCTGACATACGCGCACTTATTTCACCAAAACGCTGTTGTTTCTCTTTTGGTAAACCGATGCCTGATAATTCAAAATCACGCAGTGCATTTTCAACCGCTTTTTTCTGAGGTTGAGTTAATGTGTTGAAATCTGCACTCTCTTTAATGGATTTATAAGCTTGATATAAACCTTCGTGTTGCCCCATCCAAGTACTAAATTCAGACAATAGCGGTAAGCTTTGTTCATAGGCTTCACGCAGTTCTGCACTATTTTTAACTGAGTTTAAATGGCTAACAGGAGACCAAACTCGAGACAGTTTATCGCCCGCTTCTGCTAACGGTTGGCAAAGGTTATCCCAGTTAAATTGAGTATTATCAGCCAATAATTTTTCAACTGTTTCACGGTAAGTTGCTAAGACTTCTTTAAGAGCGGGAACAACGTGTTCTGGTTTGATAAGGGAAAATGCAGGTAATCCCGTTGTGCTAAGTAATGGATTTGACATAAAAAACATCCTGTATTTGGGTTTACAGTGGCGTAAAACACGCCACTGAGTTTATTCGTTATAGAGAGTAAGATGAGGATGAAACCGCATAAGTTCAATAGTATCGCGGTAATTATCCGAGGTTTTACTCAAAAATGGGATTATTTTATTTGAAAGAGCTTTTATTGATTTGATGCACTTGGGATTAAAAATAATTCAGCGTATAATCATCCCGTTATTTCCTTTTGACCCATTTAAAAATGGAAGATCATCGTCCCCGGTGGGGCGGCTGGACTTCAAATCCAGATGGGGCCGCCAGCGGTCCTTGGCAGGTTCGACTCCTGTGATCTTCCGCCACTTTGTATTAACTGATCTTCCAATAAAACCTCTTTTTATTCTCTTATCATATTGTTTTTCAGCAAAATAGTACGTTTGTTATCTATTGGCTGATGCCCTTATTTTTTTATTAAACATGGTATATTGTTGTTCACAGTTTATTCATAACGTATAGAGAGTGGGGATAATTTGATGAGCAAAAATCTTCCTGAAGCGCCACAGGGCGAATTTGTTTTGTTCCGCAGTGAAGATGGTCAGACTCACGTCGAATGCCGCTTTGAGTCGGATACGCTGTGGTTATCTCAATCATCAATTGCTGAGCTGTATGGAAAAGATGTTCGTACAATTAATGAGCATCTTGTTAATATTTTCTCTGAAGGAGAACTTGCTCAAAATGCAACCATCCGGAAATTCCGGATAGTTCGATTAGAAGGAAATCGCCAGGTTTCCAGAGATATAGACCACTATAGTTTACCCGCCATTCTTGCTGTTGGTTACCGTGTTCGTTCAGTTCGCGGTACTCAGTTCCGCCAATGGGCAACGCAAACGCTGGAGCAGTATCTGATCAAAGGGTTTGTGATGGATGATGAGCGGCTAAAGAACCTGCCTATCGGTCAGTCTGTCGTGCCAGATTACTTTGATGAGATACTCGAACGTATCCGTGATATTCGTGCTAGTGAGCGACGAGTTTATCTACGGGTGAAAGAGATATTCTCTCTGGCAGCAGACTACGAACCTTCAAATAAAGAAACCAATCGATTCTTCCAAACCATCCAAAACAAATTGCATTTTGCCTGTACGGGAATGACTGCCGCAGAGCTTATTGCCAGTCGTGCAGATGCGAGTCAGCCAGATATGGGATTAACCAGCTATAAATTTGATGAAGTACGTAAAACGGATGTAACGGTTGCTAAGAATTATCTACGTGAAAATGAACTTAAAGAATTAAACCGTATCGTCAATATGTGGCTCGATTTTGCTGAAGACCAAGCACTGCGCCGTAAGCAAGTTTTCTTACAGGATTGGGATACCAAGCTGGATCAGTTTTTAAGTTTCAACGACCGTGAAGTATTACAAGGCGCAGGTGAAATAAGTAAAAAAGCCGCTGATGAAAAAGCCAAAGAAGTATTTGATATTTTTGCCCAAAAACGTCGTCGATTAAAAGAAATCGAAGGGGCAAGAGCGAATATTGCGGCACTGAAAGATTTGCTAAAAAGAGGGAAATAAAAAAGTAGTCATTCTATTAATTTTTATATTAACTAAATTGTCAGGAGCAGTTTTATGGCAGAAGATGAGGTAGCGAATATTGAAGGCGAATTATTTACTGACGGTTCATAACAACGAAAAGTATATTAAGAACCAGCCAGTATTAGTCGAACTTTGCAGGTTTTAGTCGGAGTAATTGTCTAACTAGAAATCAGTCTTAGAAAAACCAGTCATACTATCTAGCCCCATTTCTCGGCCTAATGCTGTCATTGGATGGACAATGATCAAGCCTCGTACGGCTTTCTTTAGTTTACCAATATCAGCTTGTTCTTTCTTAGTAATGGGGCGTTTAAATGGCATATCTTCTAATTTTTGCGCTTCTTTACTTAGTTTATTGCTACGTACATCTTTCAGACGAACGATTTCAGTTTCCAGTTCTGCTTTTTCTTTCTCAAATTCTGCGTATTTTTCTGCTTCGTCCGTCAGCGAAATATTTGCCATTTTGTGACGAATAAGGTCTAAACGGTCGCTAAGGAGTTTGATTTTTTCTTTTTCGATTTCTTTCATTATTAATTAACCGTGAACAAATTTCTTATCGGCAAGTATACACCATTCTGCATAGGAGCGTGAAAAGAGGGACGGACTAAAGCAGACATCACCTTCATTATTTTTTCTTGTTTAGCATCGACTTTAAATCAGCAAACGGATTATAAGTGGCTGCGCCTACATCGTCTTGTGCATCTTCGCCTGCGACAACGGTTGTACCGTATTGGTCTGCTTCTGTATATTTAGAGTGTTCATGATCATGGCAAAACAGACACAATAACTCCCAGTTACTGCCATCTTCTGGGTTATTGGTATGGTCGTGATCAATATGATGAACGGTTAGTTCACGTAGATTGGAATAAACGAACTCACGAGCGCAGCGCCCACATACCCACGGATAGATTTTCAGCGCTTTTTCACGGTAGCCACTTTCCAACCGTGCATAGTTTTTAGGGATCAGTGCCATTGTTATTACCTGTTATAAGAGAAAGTTTGACGATAGTTTTTCCAATATACTCTGAATGCACGGATAGATTCAAATGTTGCTAAAACTACTAATCATATAATTGCGAATACTTAAATATTTTATTAGATATTCTTGTTACACCTAAAACTTATTGATCTAAATATCATTTTTATCTGATGGTTTAGATCGTAATAACGGAATTTATCCTTGAAATAAATTGCTCTATATTCAATATAGATTTACTAATTTTGTTGGCTCAACTCGTAGAACATAAGGTTATTAATACTCTATACAAAGTACACGTATTAGAAATCACGGTTATTTTCTTAAAGAAAAATTTCAGCTTTCTAGAGAAAGGAATTATTTATGGAACATCACCATCAGCCTTTTGACGAAATAAAAAGAATTAATGAATTTGGTATTGAATATTGGTCTGCTAGAGAGCTTTCTAAACTTTTGGAATATTCGGAATACCGTCATTTCATGCCAGTTTTAAACAGAGCTAAAGAAGCATGCTTACAGAGCGAGCATAAGGTAGATGACCATTTCGAGGATATTCTCGGTATGGTGAATATTGGATCTGGTGCACAGCGAAAAATTAAAGATGTCATACTCTCTCGCCACCCCATCACACTCACAATCTGATGCACTCTTGGAAATTACAGGTATAATTTCAAAAATTATTTAGCAGATTTAGGCATAAAAATGGCAAAACTTACCTTACAAGAGCAAATGTTAAAAGCAGGGCTTGTGACCAGTAAAAAAATGGCGAAAGTTCAAAGAACGGCGAAAAAATCACGCGTTCAGGCACGAGAAGCAAGAGAAGCCGTGGAAGAAAATAAAAAAGCCCAACTTGAACGCGATAAGCTGCTTAGTGAGCAACAAAAACAAGCCACTTTATCTAAAGAGTATAAAGCGCAAGTTAAGCAACTTATTGAGATGAATAGAGTTACGCCAGCAAAAGGCGATATTGATTTTAACTTCACGGACAAGAATGTGATTAAAAATATCGTGGTGGATAAACTGACACAATCTCAATTGATTAATGGACGTCTCGCCATTGCGCGTCTGGATAGTGCAGATAAAACTGAATATGCGATTATTCCAGCAAGTGTTGCGGATAAAATTACACAAAGAGATGTGGACTGTATCTTGTTAAATAACGCACTTAGCGAAACAGAACAAGATGAAGACGATCCTTATGCTGATTTTAAAATCCCAGATGATTTGATGTGGTAATAAGCAAAGTAGCTTATTACCTCAAAGACATAGTCTGTATAAGCATTGTGCTTTATACTGCATCTGGAAATTTTTGTAGATAAACGATTAAGTAGGCGATAATGGCAATGAACGGAATAATCACAAAGTGGTTTGAAGATAAAGGTTTTGGATTTATTAAAGATGAAAACGGTGATAACCGTTATTTTCATGTGATTAAAGTTGCCAACCCTGCTTTGATAAAAACAGATGCAAATGTCACGTTTGAACCAACCACAAATACTAAAGGTTTATCTGCTTACGCTGTGAAAGTGATCCCAGACAGCAAATATGTCTATATTGCAGGTGAGCGAGTTAAACTGACATCCATTAAATCATTTCGAATTTATAGTGAAGATGTGCCCGCAGATACGCATATCAATAAAGAAAACACCGTACTTTCTGTCGGTACTTTAATGAATAGCATCAGACCAAAATCAGCGGATGACGCCAATAATATGCGCACGTTGAGAAAGCTTGCGATCACCACTATGCATGGAACAGAAATTGTTTTTACTGAAGATGAACTTGATATCGATGAAACTGTGAAAGCACTTAAACTGTAAATATCGATATTTAAAACGGGCTCTCGCAGCGCGCTTTTATTGGTGCTTGGCTAATGGGATGAACAAAATGAAGTTCACTCGCATGAAGCATAAGTCGCGGAGTCCGTTCAGTTCCTTCTATTCCTTCAATTAAATCTCCATCGCACCCACCATATAAATCACAACCTAAAATAGGATGCCCTATAAACTGGCTGTGAATACGAAGTTGATGAGTTCTCCCTGTTTCAGGTATAAATTGTACTCGCGTTAAAGGCAATAACGTTCCATCTTCTAACGTATGATAAAAACGCTCAATAACGTGGTAGCGAGAGCGCGCAGGCTTGCCATTAATAGGGCAAATCGACATACGTGGAAACAGAGCCGGATCTTTTGCTATTGGCGCATCAATTATTCCTTCATTTTCATCTAAATGCCCGCACAGTAGTGCGCTGTATACTTTGGTTACACTGCGCTGGCTAAATTGCTGACACAAAAGAGCATTGATTGCTTTATTGCGTGCCACAATCATCAATCCAGATGTGCCAAAATCAAGCCGATGAACAAGCGTACAACCCGGAAATAGCTTCACTAATCGATAATGCACTGAATCTAAATTTTGCGGATTTTTTCCTGATAAGCTCAATAGTCCCGTCGGCTTATTGATAAGCACTAAGTGCTCATCTTGATAAAGGATCTCGATCTCATCATGGCAAGGTGGGGCAATAAAAGTATCGATAATCGTAGACATCGGTTTATCCGCAGAAAAAGAAGGAAGTGGATGATAGCGAATTTTAGATTAACAGGCGAATGTAGAGATATACTCTTACTAATTTGAATATGGTGAGTATAAACGTTAATCCTTGAGGACAAACTATGAACAATGACATTCATTTTAAATATTATGACATGGTAGAAGAGTATGCGATGGAATCGATAGAGCCTGTTGCTGAGGCAGAAGAAGATGCGCTGGCTCTCTACTTCCAGTTACTACTTACACGATTAATGAATAACGAAGAAATTAGCGAAAACGCACAGCAAGAGATGGCAAAAGAAGCGGGTATTGATAAAAAACGTATTGATGATATCGCCATGTTTCTTAATCGCTGGGGTAACGAATAATACGTATTGGGCTCATTAAAAAATGGGCTCAATATTATCCTAATTCACAAAATGTCACTCTGATCCTACATAACTGTATGATTTAACGTATACTCGTTATGCACTTTATTTCACATAAACTCGCAAAAATAACCGAACTGCTTTTTTGATGTTTGCTGTTTTCATTAGATATTTTAGATTAATTTATTGGGTGAGATATGCTGGATTTTTTAAAAAATTATGACAATTTGACGATCAGCGAAAAGAAAGTATTAAAATATCTCACCGATAATATTGCGGATATTCCGTATTTAAATATTAATGATTTAGTCGCCAAAACCTTTGTATCAAAAACGGTTATCATTAATTTATCGCAAAAATTAGGATTTAGTGGATTTAAAGAGCTTAAATTCCAAATTAATAATTATATTTTGACGAAAAATAAAGTCGAAAAAACGAATGCGGCATCTTATAAAAAACAATTAGAAAAAAACATTCATAAAACATTTACCTTAATTAATGAAGAACAAATTCAGGAGTGTGCAAAAACCTTACGTCATTCTAGGAATATTTTTATTGTTGCAAGAGGTACAAGCAAAGCCGTAGGGTATTACCTTGAACACCTATTGTTTGCATTAGGTCTGCATTGCTTTTTTATTAATGATTACAACTTATCTGATTCGTTTACACGTCTTGTTAATGAAGACGACACGGTTATCTTTATCTCTCTTTCTGGTGGCACCAAGAAAATCATCGAGACAGCAAAAATCGTGCAGCTAAAAGATGCTAACATCATTAGTATGACAGCATTTAATACCAATGAATTAACCACTTATGCAACTCATGCTCTATTTTGTTTTGCTGATAATCATGATACTAAAAAAGATGATACCAAATCCCGTATTGGATTTTTTATGCTGGTGGATTTACTGATTAATGAGTTAGAAAATCTACTTTAAAAAGAGATAATAGAGCTTATATGATTTATTAAATACTCTTTTTAATTATTAAATCGTGAATAATATTAATATATATTGTTAGATTAATCGTTATTTATTCTAAAATAGCTTTTCTTTTCAATCTTATTTCTCAGTTCTAAAATAAATATTATTTAATAGAATAAAAGGATTTATTCATTGTTCTTTATTACATCGATAATTAACAAAAAGACTTAAGTCATAAAATATGACCTGAGATAATATTTAAAACCAGCGCGTCATTCATTTCCTATAATCCCTAAGATAGAGTACCTCTGTAATTCTTTTATATTCGAGAAGTCATAAGGAAACAAATATGGCCAGGAAAAAGTTCAGCGAATCTATTCAGCGCTTTGGTAGAACCCTACTTCTACCTATCGGCGTATTGGCACCAATCGGTATGATATTGGGGATCAGTGGTGCTCTAGTTCAGTCTTATATGATTGCACGCTTTCCTTTCTTAGGAAATGAAACCGTCAATGCATTGTTAGTGAGTATCCGTTCTATTGCGGGTGTTGTGTTTGACAATATCCCTCTCTTATTTGCAATGGGTGTGGCATATGGTATGAGCCACAAAGATAAGGGGATAGCGGTCTTTGCCTCTGTTGTCGGCTATTTAACCTTGATAAGTACTATCAATATCTGGCTGGTATTGACAGGAAAATTGGCTGATCCTGCGATTATGACACAAGTGGGGCAAATCAAGGTGCTTGGTATCCAAACCATGAATATCAGTGCAGCAGGGGGGATTATCACGGGATTAATCGCCGCATGGGCAACGGATAAATTCTATAACCTGGAATTACCGACTGCATTTGCTTTCTTCTCAGGGAAAAAATCTGTCGCCATTATTATGGTCGGATTGATGATAGGCGTAGGCGCATTATTGCCATTTATTTGGGAAGTATTAGTCATGGGCTTAACTAAGCTCTCGGCTGTCTTCTTAAGTCCTGTCGGGCCTTTCTTTACCGCGGGTGGTGAACGTCTATTTATTCCATTTGGTTTACACCATGTCTGGAACGTTCTGTTTAGATTTACCGAAGCTGGTGGCTCTTATGTTATTGAAGGTCAAACCTATGTGGGTGTTGTGCCAGCAATGACCGAAGTATTGTTTAATCAAGGGCCAAGTAGTGAATATTGGGCAATGATGCCAAGCCTAACGCGCTTTATGGCTCAGCAACAAATGTTGGTTACGCTGTTCCTATTCCCTGCGATTGCATTAGCAATTTATAAAACCTCGAAAAAAGAGAACCGTGCTGAAGTTAAATCAATGTTGGTAACAATGGTCTTAACGGCAATGTTAGGTAACGTTACTGAGCCACTTGAATTTACTTTCGTCTTTATCGCACCGTTACTCTACTTAATTTACGCGATTATCGTTGGTATTGGCGCTGTTCTGCTCTCTTTTGCAGGTGTTGCGATTGGTTATATTCGAGGCACAGTCTTTGACTTCACCATCTTTGGTTTGCTGTACGAACATACTAACTGGATCTTCTTAGTGTTGATTGGTAGCGCACTGGCTGTTGTGACCTACTTTATTTTCTATTGGGCTATCGTCAAATTTGATATCAAAACACCGGGTAGAGAAGAATCAAGCAATATGAAAAATACGTTAATCAAAGAAAAACGTTATGGCGAAATTGCAGAAATTCTTATTCAAGCGTTAGGTGGCAAACAAAATATTCGTAATGTTGATAACTGTATTACACGATTACGTATCGATATTAATGAAGTTAATCAAATAGATAAAGAGCTAATGTTAGAGTCTGGCTGTACAGCATTCTTCTTTCCGGCAGCAAACCATGTCCATGTCGTTTATGGCCCTAAAGTCGAATTTGTTCGCAATGCTGTTGATGAAGCAATGAAGAAATAAAAGGATACATGATGAGAGCGTTATACGATTCTAAAAGTAAAACAATCGACGATCGCGGTATAAAAAATCTGCTGTCCAATGAAGCGAAATATTCAACTTGGTTGATGTTTGAAGCCATGTTAGCGCAAGCACAAGCTGAATACGGTTTTATTCCACAGTCTGCCGCAGATGAAATTAAAGAAAAGGCGATTATTGAGAATATCGATTTCGAAGAGATGAACCGTATTTATCAAAAAATCGGTCATGGCTTTGTGCCTTTCTTAAAAGTACTGGTGAATGCATGCTCTGAAGAGAGTGGTAAATATGTGCACTACGGCATTACCACGCAAAATATACAGCAAAGTTCACAGCTGTATATGATGAAAACGGTACACAACAAATTTATGTTGTTGTTAAGCGAGATCATCGAAAACTTATCAAATCTCGCTGAAAGAACCAAACATATGGTGATGGCAGGTAGAACACACGGTCGCCATGCTATTCCGATTACTTACGGCTATAAAGTGTCTGTTTGGATCAGTGATTTTATTGATTGCTACCAGCGTATGAAAGAGTGCGAAAAGCGTGTATTCACTATCATGATGGGGGGCGCAGTAGGTGCTTTTAACTCCATGCCTGAAGTGGGGATGAAAGTACAAAAACGCGTTGCAGAATTAGTGGGTATGCAAGCAATGGAAGTGCCATCACGTAACCTAAGTACGCATAAATTAGAGTACATGATGAACTTGGCATTGATGGCAAATATCTGCCATAAAATGGGTGAAGAAGTGTATAGCACCACGTTAGAAGAAATTGCTGAGGTTTCTGAAGGATTTACAAAAGGTACTGTGGGTAGTAGCACGATGCCTCATAAAATTAATCCCAAATTGGCCAAAGGAATTATCGCTAACTCACAAAAACTCTACTCATTACCGAATGTGGGCATGTATTCCGCAGTAAGACCATACGAGGGCGATAGTAGCTCTTATATGTTATTCGATGGCTTAATTGAAGAAGCATTAGAATTAACAACAGAAATTTTGCTAAGAACGGAAGAGCTTTCAAGAACCATCGTTCCTCATGAAGAGAGAATGCTACATAACGTGATGAGAAATAAGGGTTTAGATAATACCGAATACGTTATGATGAAAATGGCAGAAAAATTAGGCAAAGATAAAGCGCATTCACTGTTATATGAAGAAGCCATTAAAACGGCGGCAGATGGTGAAGATTTTTACACTAACCTGATGAAGAATGAAACCATTACAGCGGCATTTAATGCAGATGAAATTAAGGCAATGCTTGATCCTCGTTCTTATATCGGTTTATCTGTTGAACTTGCCGAAAAAGAAGCAAAACGTGGGTTAGTGGCGGCTCAAGAAATTAAGCAAAGCTATAAATAAGTAGTAAAAGCTATCAAGTATCCATCAATAAATCATTATCAGTTAAGTCGAGAGCCACTCATTTTGAGTGGCTCTTTTTTGTATATAGAAAACCCTCTGGCTATGTGCCGAGGGATATTTATTGTACACAGTAAATTTCTAGCTATGCTGAGGATAATGTTTATACAATAGAAAGTCTTCAACCTAATCGATAGTTATATTAAATTTTCATTTTTAAATGGAATATAAAAACTTTTTTAATTTGTTAAAATATCTAATGTTCCGTTCACTGTAAGTGTTCAACAAGTAATTAGATTGAGGTTTTTATGGAAATGGTAAGAGTTTAGTACATGTCAGTCGCATGTAATTATCACTGAAGTATAGATAAGCCATTAAAGACTTTATGTGAATATAAGGTACTAGGATTATGCTGACAGAATGTTCTAGCGATTATATTCAAGTTGAATATATTAGTTTTTGTTGGGTTTCTGAAAGAAAGAAATAGATAAATACGTTATGAATAATTTGTAGATTTAAAGTTTCAATAGAAAGTCACGGTGCAAAAAACATTATTTTTATAAAACTAATAAAAATACTAATTGAAATAAAATTATTTAATCTTTTTAAATGTTAAATTATATAAATTCACATAGAAAAAATACTATAATAAAATGAGTTTGTGTATTTAATTTCTATTTAAATATCATGCTGACATTATTTTTTATAATTATCCTTTTAATATTCAGTATATTGCATTTTATTTTTAAAATATAGACGATAGTTAATTATTTAAATTGATTTAATCTATTGAGAATAGTCTTATTTTACTTGAATTGTAGGTTGACGTAAGGGTTAATTAATTATCAATATAATAAAATTATTTGTATATATTTAAGTAATAAAGGATCGAAATAATGTATTTCAGTGATTATTTAAAAGAGCAAATTTTAAGTGGAAATGCAATTTTATTTTTAGGTGCAGGTGCATCTATAGGAGCTTCATCACCAGATGGAAAATTTAAAGGTCTTTCCGGAAATCAGTTAAAAGATGTAATTTGTGATGAGTTTTTATCAGGAAAATCAAAAAATAAAAGTTTGAGCTATGTTGGATCGTTAGCAATAGATTTGGCCGGAATGGGGCCTGTGCATAAATTAATTGAAAGATACACTAAGGATTTAGAACCAACTAATGGGCATAATTTAATATCAAAGTTTAAATGGAAAGCTATAGCAACAACCAATTATGATTTCTTAGTTGAAAAATCATATGATCAGCATACAAATTCATACCAGAAATTAAAAAAAATCATAAGTGATAAAGATAATATACAAGAAGTTATTATAAATAATGAAAATGTACCATTCTTAAAATTACATGGGTGTATATCAAGGCTAAATGATCCTGATCTACCACTAATACTGTCAAGTTATGATTATTATAAATATAAAATTAATAGGTCATCTCTTTTTAAAATTCTAAAAGAATGGGCTTATTCTCATACACTTGTTTTTTGTGGTTATAGTATATCAGATGAAAACATAAGAGATTTAATTTTTGATGTTAGTGAAATAAAAAATCAACGTCCTAGATATATTCTAGTAGATCCCGGACTGGAAGAACAGGATATGACATATTGGCGTTCAAACCGTTTTGATTGTGTACCTCTAACATTTGATAGATTTATGAATCTATTGAATGAAGAAATACCAAACTCTAATATTATTTTATCGAATGCAATTTCTACAAGATCATCCAGTATAACTAAACTAATACCATCACATGATAAGCCATCAGATAAATTAATTACATATATAAATGAAGAGTTGAATCATATTTATTCTGGGATGCCTACTGAAAAACTGGACGCTAATAAATTCTTTAAAGGTAATAGTGATGGGTTTGGTTGGATTATTGATCAATATGATATAAAGAGGAGTATAACAGATACATTAATTGAAGATACTGTTTTTGAAAATTTAGAATCTAATTATAATAATACTTTATTTTATTTAATTAAAGGATATGCAGGAAGTGGAAAGTCGATAGTTTTGAAAAGGTTTTCTTGGGAAATATCTATTAATTATAACGCAAATGTTTTCTACTTATCAAAAGGTGGATCTTTAAACTTTGAGTTGATTTTTGAATTAATTTCTTTAATAAAAGACAGAATTTATATTATCATTGATAATGCGCTAGAGCATGGAGTTATATTAAGACAGCTAATAGCCGAATTAAAAAACAAGAAGTTACCTGTTACCATAATTAGCAGTGCTAGAACTAATGAATGGAATATGCAATCTGATGATTTTGAATCATTTGTTACTGCAGATTATGATTTACTTGATTTGGCTGATTATGAAATTAATGAATTACTTGAAAAGTTAACTTTAAATAAATGCTTAGGATATTTAGAAACTTTACCTATCGAAAATAGATATAATTATTTAAAAGAAAAATTAAAAAGCCAGCTTCTAGTTGCTTTACATGAAGCTACAGAAGGTAAAACCTTTTTAGAAATTATTAGTGATGAGTATGATAGTATTTATCCAAGACAAGCAAAAATTGTATATCTAGATGTATGTACTTTAGATCGTTTTGATGTGGGTGTTAGAGCAGGATTATTATCAAGAATTAGTGGCATCGATTTCAATAGCTTTTATAAAACATTGATGATGCCATTAGAAAATATTATTAATGTTTATTTTGATCATCGTGTTGGTGATTATATTTATAGAAGCAGACATTATCATATAGCAGAAATAGTTTTTAATAAGGCTTTATCAACGGCGGAGGAAAAATCACAACAAATTATTAGAATTATAAGATATTTAAATAATGGATTTGAAACTGATAGAAAAGCAATATCTCAATTAATAAAAGGAAAATTATTAGCTAATGAATTTACTGATAAATCATTGGCTTATTCTATATTTAATGCTGCAGAAGAATCTGGTATACACCCATCTGTAATTTATCATCAAAAATCTGTTTTTGAGTTACATCATCCTGGTGGTGATTTAAGAGCAGCCCTTTCTTTCATTAATAAAGCCGAAGAATCTCCTGGTTATATTTCTAACAGATCGTTATCACATACAAAATCTAATATATTTAGGCGATTGGCAATTGTATCAAATATTGAACTAGAAAAAAACAAATTAAGGCAAGATGCTTTAACCATTCTAAATAAATCAATTAATAACTCTCAAGACTCATTACCTTTTTTTACTAAAGGACAAATTCTTTTAGAAGAATTAAAAGATCAAGTCTCAGCAAATTTTGAAGTTGATGAATTAAATAGTGAAATAGTTAATAATATATCGAAGCAGATGGAAGTAAATCTAACAAAAGGCTTGCAACTTTTTCCATCAGATGAAAAGTTACTAACTTTAGAGGCTGATTTTTCTAATTTTCTAGATGATACACCAAGAGCACTAGAAGCTTTGGAAAAATCATTTAGAAAAAATAAAGATAGCATTTTTACTGCCATTAGATTATCTCGTTGTTATTTTAAAAATGAAAGTAGAAAAAATGAAGCAATAGATATAATTAAAAATATTCTTATTAATCATCCTACGAGTAAAGAAGCTCATTATGAGTTGGCTAAAATGTTAACTCAATTGAATGAAGTTTCAAATAAAGAGAAAATTCTCCAGCATTTAAAAAGAAGTTTTTCTTACGGTGACACTCATTATGATGCAAGATATTATTATGCTCGTCACGAATATCTTTATGGTGATATAAATAAAGCAAGAAATGAATTCAAAGCTCTTTCTAAACTTGGTTTATCACCTTCAGTCTTAAATAAAATTAGAGGGGAGGTAAAAGATAGTAATGGCAATAAAGTTATATATCAAGGCGCTATTGTAAGCATTCATGAATCTTTTGCATTTGTGAAATGCCATAAATTTGAAGATAATATATATATTCATTATCGTTCAATGAACAATATCAATGAATGGCAATACCTTAAGAAAGAATCTATTATTTTTTTTCAGGTTGGATTTAATTTTAAAGGAATTGTAGGAATGCAGGTAACAATAAAATATTAAAGAAAGGTGCTTATATTTGAACGGACGGCTATTATTCTCACTAAAAGTAATAGCCGTTTAATTAATACAAAGAGGCTTTGTGATAATTAACCAATCAAACCATGCACTAAAATAATCCCGATACAAATTGGCCCAATATAACGCCATACCAATAATAAGCTTTGACGTTTTAATCCGGTGATATTTTCAGGAATAAAGGCATTCGCTCTACGTGACCAACCAAAGATCAAACACATTGCAATACCAAACAGTGGCATCAAAATATTGGAAGTCAGGTAATCCAACAAATCGAAGACTGTTTTGCCCGCCAGTGTTACATCACTCATAGGGCCAAAAGATAATGATACTGGAATACCCATCAACATAATCGATGCGGTTACGACTAACCCTGCACGACGGCGTGTCCACTGAAAACGCATCTGTACGTAAGCGACGATATGTTCCAGTAATGAAATTGCGGAGGTTAACGCTGCCATTAATAACAAGACAAAGAACGTCACGGCTAAAATATTGCCACCGGGTAAGTTAGCAAAGTAAACCGGCATGGTCATAAAGGTTAAACCAGGGCCTGCATTAGGCTCTAAGCCTGCGGCAGATAATGCAGGGAAAATCATTAATCCGGCAAGTACACACACCATACAAGACAGAATAACCACCCACATACTGGAGTTAGCGATACCTTTATTATCCGCTAAATAAGCACTGTAAGTGATGTGAATACCTAAACCGATAGACAGTGAGAAGAAGGCTAACCCTAACGCATCTAATACACCTTGAGGGGTTAATTTACTGAAATCAGGATATAAAAATAATTTTAAGCCTTCAGAAGAACCCGGTAAGCTGATGCCGACAATAATTAATAAAATCATAATGATAAATAACATTGGCATCATAATTTTAACGGCTTTTTCTAATCCACGCTGTACACCCGCTAAAACCACAAAACAGGTTAATCCCGCAAAAGCAAGGTGAGCCAAAATAGGCCATAAAGGATCACTAATAAAGCGGGTAAAAATACCTGTTAATTCAGCGCTATCTGTAATATTCAACTGGCCTGTTGCCGCCATAACGGTATAGCCAATTGTCCAACCACCGACAACACTATAGAAGCTATAAATACACCATGAACTGAATACACCAATAACACCAATGATGACCCAGTTGCGTCCCATCATTTTTTTAAATGCGTTAACGGCTTCGGCGTGTGTACTACTACCCAAAATATTCTCAGCCAGTAATACAGCAAGACCGATCACAAAACTAAATAACAAGAAGACAATTAAAAATGCACCGCCACCATTATTGGCCGCGACATAAGAAAACTTCCAGATTGCGCCAATACCGATTGCAGAGCCTGCGGCTGCTAAGATATGGCCGACTCGTGATGTCCATTGTTGGCTCATTTTGCCCCCTGAGTTATCGAATGAGTGATAGAGGCAATTGCCATACCGTGGTTTATTGGTAAGACGTTGTAACTCATCATCCTAATGGTGAAACTAAACATCATAGAACTCCCCTAAAAAATCAGTTCCACCAGTAGGTTACAAACAAAAAAGCCACCTTACTGGTGGCTTTTGCAAAAGATGAATAAGCGCGGCCACCTAACGAAGTAGTAGTAGGTTTAGGCCTAAAAGTCGGTTATTAGTGTTCATGTTCATCTTTTTGCTCTTTATTGAAATGGATATCATCGCAATGCAATATGAAATATTGTTTTTCAAAATGCGTATTTGTTATTTATATCATAAATTCAAACTAAAGAAATAAATTTTATTAGAATTCAGTGTTAATTTTTATTTCTAAATGTTTTTCTGATGCCAATGGCTAAAGGTCGTAATAAGTTATGGAATTAACCTTATTTGTGTAAGATGAGCATCGGCAAAAATGTCGAAACGGTTATTAAACATTATTTTGTTTTTATATCTTATTGATAATTAATAAATTATTAATTGGCATAATTCCTGCTTAGTTGAAAGTTCTTTATGACTCTTTTACTCCCTAGTTAGGGGAAAGGATATCAAATGAACAAAATCAACTCCGTCTGTCCTTATTGTGGCGCTGGCTGCAAAATCAATCTCTGTGTCGAAAATGGTCGCATAATCAAAGCCGAAGGTGCCAATGGTGTCACCAATCAAGAGGAACTTTGCTTAAAAGGGCTCTATGGTTGGGATTTTCTTAATGACAACAAATTGCTGACAGCCAGAATTCATGAGCCGATGATCCGCCGACAAAAAGGGGCTGATTTTGAAATTGTGAGTTGGAATGAAGCTATTCAATTTACGGCAAAAAAATTACTGGAAATAAAAGAAAAATACGGTGCGAAATCCATCATGTGTACAGGCTCTTCTCGTGGCACAGGGAATGAAACTAACTTTGTGATGCAGAAATTTGTGCGCGCCGTATTAGGTAATAATAATGTCGATTGTTGTGCGCGTGTTTGTCATGGCCCTTCTGTTGCAGGTTTGCAAGAAACATTAGGCAATGGCGCCATGAGCAACTCAATTGCTGATATTGAAGATTCAGATTGCTTATTAGTTTTTGGTTATAACTGTGCGGATTCTCATCCTATTGTGGCGCGTCGTGTGGTTAAAGCGAAACAAAAGGGTGCCAAAATTATTGTTTGTGATCCTCGTAAAATCGAAACCGCCAAAATTGCTAACCAATATTTACCGTTAAAAAACGGCACTAATATGGCGTTAGTCAATGCCTTCGCATACACGCTAATTGATGAAGATCTGTATGATAAAAACTATGTGAGCCAATACACAGAAGGCTTTGAAGAATATAAAAAACAACTCGCAGATTATAGCCCTGAAGCTGTGCAAGACATTGTCGGCATTCCTGCTATTGAAATTCGTAAAGCAATGCGTACTTATGCTGGTGCTAAAACCGCAACGATTATGTGGGGCATGGGTGTCACACAATTTGGTCAAGCGGTTGATGTGGTAAAAGGATTATCAGGTCTTGCTTTTAACGGGTAATTTAGGTAAACCGCATGTTGGTGTTGCTCCTGTGCGTGGACAAAATAACGTGCAAGGTGCCTGTGATATGGGTGTTTTACCGAATATGTTTCCGGGATATCAGTATGTAACTGACGAAGAAACACGTAAAAAATTTGCACAAGCATGGAATATTCCTGTTGAACAACTTGATCCAGATGTGGGGTATCGCATTACTGAAGTGCCTCATTTAGCCATTGAAGGCAAAGTAAAAGCCTATTACATCATGGGTGAAGATCCCCTCCAAACCGAAGCTGATTTAGGGTTAGTGAGAAAAGGTTTTGAAGCGCTCGATTTTGTGGTGGTTCAAGATATCTTTATGACCAAAACCGCAGAGCAAGCCGATGTGATTTTACCTTCAACCAGTTGGGGCGAACATGCGGGCATCTTTACCTGCGCGGATAGAGGTTTCCAACGTTTTGAAAAAGCGGTTGAGCCTAAAGGTAATGTCAAACGTGATTGGGAAATTATCAGTTTACTCGCCACAGAAATGGGCTACCCGATGTCTTATGAAAATAACGAAGAGATCTGGAATGAAGTCAGAGCATTATGCCCACTATTTTTTGGTGTCACTTATGAAAAACTGGCAGGTTTAGCACATATCCAATGGCCTTGTACGGATATTGAAGATAAGGGTACACCTTATTTATATTCAGGTAACCAATTCACCACACCATCAGGCAAAGGGCAGTTGTTTGCGACACCGTGGCGCGCACCCGCTGAATTACCTGATGCGGATTATCCAATGATTTTATCGACTGTACGTGAAGTCGGGCATTACTCTTGTCGCTCGATGACGGGTAACTGTAAAGCATTGGCATCACTTGCGGATGAACCAGGTTATGTTCAAGTTCACCCTGAGATTGCTAAAGAGGCGGGTATTCGTGATCAGGAAATTGTCTGGGTTGAATCTCGTCGCGGTAAGGTGATGTCACGCTGTAATGTGAATGAGACAATCAACAAGCAAGCGATTTATATGACCTATCAATGGTGGATTGGTGCGTGTAATGAACTGACTCAGGATAATCTTGATCCTGTTTCAAAAACACCTGAAACCAAATATTGTGCGGCTAAAGTGATTAAAATAGATGACCAAAAATGGGCGGAAAGCCAAGTTTCTCAACATTATCACACCATGAGAAGCCGTTTAATTAACTTAGTGGAGCAAGCAAAAACCGCGACACATTAAGTTGAGCGTAGATTAAAAATAGAAATGGAGGCAATTAAGCCTCCATTTTTTTCTCACATCTATTTTATAGAAACAAAAGCAGTGTATTATTTTTTGTTTAATTGGCTTTCTGCTTCTTTTTTCTCTTCTTCTAAAATCTCACGATACCAACGCGGGTGATGTTTTTTCGCCCAACCACGCGTTACCCAGCCTTCAATCATGCTACGAATTGAACCTTTTACCCAAAACGCGGCATAAGCATGAACAATCACGGTGATGATCAGTAAGATGGCGGACAGTGAGTGAGCCAGTAAAGCAATGCGAATAACAGGAATAGAGAAATAATCGGCAAAATAAGGTCGCCAAATAATTATCCCACTAATGGTCAGAACAATAAGGCTGAGACTTAATGTCCAATAAATCCCTTTTTGGCCTAAGTTGTAATGCCCAATATCGCCTGCTTCTTCATTTTGTAGCACTTTATGGATGTTTTTTGCCCACACTAAATCATCTTTATCAACAGAGTTATACTTGAAGTATCTAAAAAACATAAAGATAAAGAAAAATACCATCGCAACACCCGTAAATGGATGCAGTAAACGCGAAAGTTGTGGGGTACCTAAAATATTCATAAACCAGTTTAGAGATGGGAAGAAAAAGCCCAATCCACTAAAGGTGGTAAAGACAAAGAAAATCGCCACAACCCAGTGATTGATTCGTTCTGAGGCAGTATGACGAAGGATTTTATCGCTTTTCTTCTTCATTATTTCTGCTCCTCTTTATTCACTGAATGTTGTGATGCTTCCATCTCTTTTTGTGCCTCTTCTTCATCTTCTTCGGTGGTGTGGTTAGGGCCAATCCCTAAATAATGGAACATGGCACCCGCAAAGGTAGCAGCAAAACCCACTGCGGCTAATGGTTTCCAAATACCTTTCCAGAATTTCACTGTTGAGCTAATTTCTGGGTTTTCTGGTAAGCCATGATACAAGTTAGGTCTATCTGCATGATGAAGGACATACATGACGTGCGTACCGCCAACACCTTGAGGATCGTATAAACCCGCTTTGTCATAACCTCGTGTATTGAGTTCAGCAACACGTTCATTTGCAAGATGCGTCATTGCTTCTTTAGAGCCAAAGTGAATGGCACCCGTAGGGCAAGTTTTCACGCAGGCGGGCTCTTGACCGACTTCAACGCGATCAACACAAAGTGTGCATTTGTAAGCACGATTATCTTCTTCATTAATACGAGGGACATCGAAAGGGCAACCGGCAATACAGTAGCCACAACCAATACAGTGCTCTGATTGGAAATCGACAATACCGTTAGCGTATTGCACAATGGCTCCTTCTGCTGGGCATGCTTTTAAACAGCCCGGATCAGCACAGTGCATACAACCATCTTTACGAATTAACCATTCCAGCTTGCCATTTTCTTCTACTTCAGAAAAACGCATCACTGTCCACGACTTAGCCGTTAAATCCATTGGATTATCGTAAACACCGACGTTAAGACCGACTTTATCGCGAATATCGTTCCATTCAGAACAGGCAACCTGACAGGCTTTACAGCCAATACAGGTAGTAACGTCGATAAGTTTTGCCACTTCTTCTTTAAAATCACGTACCTGTGGTGCAGGCGTGAGGGAATTGGTGGCAGAACGACGAATAATATCTTGAGATTGCAATGACATCAGTTTCCCCTTATGCCTTTTCGATATTGACTAAAAACGCCTTATATTCAGGTGTGAATGAATTTGCATCACCCACTGATGGCGTTAATGTATTGGCAAGGAAACCTTTGCGAGTCGCACCCTCAAAGCCCCAGTGACACGGAATACCGATAGTATCGACTACTTTGCCATTAATCGTCAGCGGTCTAATACGTTTAGTGACAACGGCTTTAGCCTTGATATAGCCACGTTTGGCACTGACTTTGACTTCATCACCTGCCACAATGCCTTTTCGTAACGCTAGTTGTTCGCCAATTTCGATAAACTGATCAGGCTGTGCAATGGCATTGATTAATGAATGTTTTGTCCAATGACGGAATAACTCAGTAATTGAATAGGTTGTCGCCACAAAAGGGAATTCATCGGCTTTGCCTAAATGTTCTGCATCATAACTGTATAAACGCGCGACTGGGTTACGAGAGACGTTCGGGTGTAGAATATTTTCTTCTGTTGGTGATTCAAATGGCTCGTAGAATTCAGGGAAAGGGCCATCTGCCATTTTATCAACAGCAAATAAGCGTCCCATACCTTCGGGTTGCATAATAAAAGGACCTACACCGCTATTAGGTGCTGCATTGCTATAATCTGGTACGTCAGGACCAACCCATTGATTGCCATTCCATTTGATCAATTGGCGTTTTTCATCCCACGGTTGACCTTGTGGATCAACCGATGCGCGGTTATATAACACACGGCGGTTTTGAGGCCATGCAAATGCCCAACCTGGTGTACAGCCTAATCCTGAAGGATCGGCGTTATCGCGGTTCGCCATTTGGTTGCCTTTTTCAGTCCAGCAACCAGAATAGACCCAACAGAAACTGGCGGTTGAACCGTCGGATTTAAGCTGGTGGAAACCGTCAAGTTGTTGTCCTTTTTTAAACAACAATTTGCCTGAATCATCGTAAATATCACGCATTGCTTGACCATTAGCTTCTTTCGCCACTTCTTCAGGCTGAGGATCGTAAGGGTCAACGTAATTCCAAGAGAGATGCATCACAGGCTCTGGGCAAACACCGCCTTCTTCGCGATAAAGTTCACGCAGACGCATTAATAAATGCCCTAAAATTTTACCATCATGCCATGCTTGTGCAGGTGGTTTAGCACCAGCCCAGTGCCATTGAAGCCAGCGACCTGAGTTTGCAATCGAGCCATTTTCTTCAGCAAAACACGATGAAGGTAAACGGAAAATTTCAGTTTGAATATCTGCTGGTGAGACATTATTCATCTCGCCGTGGTTTTGCCAAAAATTGGAAGATTCGGTCACTAACGGATCGATAACAACCATATATTTCAGTTTGGCTAATGCGGCGCTACATTTATTTTTATCTGCAAAGGCGGCTAATGGGTTAAAACCTTGAACGATATAACCATTCATTTTGCCATCGATCATCAACTGGGTTTGCGCCATGATATCGTAGCTTTTATCCCATTTTGGTAACCAGTGATAACCCCACTCGTTTTGTGCCGTTGCGTGTTCACCCCAGAAGCTTTTTAATAAGCTAATAAAGAAATCAGGGGTTCTTTTCCAATAGTTAACTTGGTCTGCAACAACGGTTTTGGGTGTCACTTGGGATAAATAATTCTCTAATGAAGTCTGTTTTTCATTAGGAAGCGGCATATAACCTGGTAGGTTTAATGATAATAAACCCAGATCGCTATAACCTTGGATATTAGAGTGCCCACGTAACGCATTGACGCCACCCCCCGGCATACCTACGTTACCTAGTAATAACTGGATCATACCTGCTGCACGAATAGTTTGCGCACCACCCGTATGGTGAGTCCAACCTAAGGCATAAAGAATGGTAGAGGTTCTGTCTTTTACGCTGGTAGACGCAAGCGCTTCACAGATATAGGCAAAGTCTTCTGATGGCGTACCGCACAGAGTAGTAACGATTTCAGGGGTATAGCGCGAGACATGGTGTTTTAAAAGATTCCACACACAACGAGGATGCTGCAGAGAATCATCTCTTAATGCCAAGCCATTTTCATCGAGTTCATAATGCCATGAGGTTTTATCATAGCTTTGATTTTCTTTATCAAAGCCACTGAAAAGACCGTCATCAAAGCTGTAATCTTCACGTACAATGAGAGGCGCATTGGTATAGGCTTTCACATACTCATGCTGAATTTTATTGTGTTCGATAAGGTAATTAATCACCCCTAATAAGAACGCAGTATCAGAGCCAGCACGAATAGGGGAATAGAGATCGGCAACCGCAGCACTACGGTTAAAACGGGGATCGACAACGATAACCTTCGCATTATTCTTAATTTTAGCTTCGATAACCCATTTAAAACCCACAGGATGTGCTTCAGCAGGGTTACCACCCATGATCAGCACAACGTTAGCATTTTTAATATCAACCCAGTTATTGGTCATTGCACCACGACCAAACGTGGGTGCTAATGCGGCGACGGTTGGCGCATGGCAAAGTCTTGCCTGACAATCGATAGCAATCATGCCTAATGAGCGAGAAAATTTATTATCTAAAATGCCTGTTTCATTACTGGCGGCAGAAGAACAAAGCATTCCAGTTGTTAGCCAACGGTTAACTTCTTGCCCTTTTTCATTATGGGTGACAAAGTTTTCATCACGGTCTTTTTTCATTAAACGGGCGATTTTATCAATCGCTTCATTCCATGAAATACGCTCCCATTTATCTGAACCAGGTCTACGATATTCAGGATATTTCAGGCGATTTTCACTGTGGATATAATCGACAAGCCCAGCCCCTTTCGGGCATAAAGAGCCACGACTTACAGGATGATCAGGGTCACCTTCAATGTGATAAATACTTTTATCCACATTTTTCGCGCCATCCCCAAGGCTATACATCAAAATACCGCAACCCACAGAGCAATAAGTACAGTTATTACGGGTTTCAACGGAACGTAATAATTTATATTGGCGAGAGCTTGCCGCAACTTCTGGCGAAAAACCAAGTAATGCAGCAGAAGTGCCAGCCATACCGCCAGCACAGATCTTAAAGAACGACCTCCGACTGATTTGCATCAGAGTCTCCTTGTTAATTGATAAATAACATCCGTACCGGGCGTTTAAAAAACGTCCAGTAAAGGATAAGAATTCATTTTTCAATCATTCAAGACAGACCTGAGTATCGTTTTGTGAACTCAATGTGATGAACTACTACTTAAAATGACGTTGGTGATTATAACGAGGAAAAAAAATAAATCCATACTAACAATGCGGATACAAATTATATTAAAAAATAACAATTTAGTTTGATTTCCATCATGTTAAATAACTAATGTTTCAATTAGCACACAAGGTGAAAATGGATATTAAATCGATTAAAAAGGCTCTTGAAATAAAACTCCATTTTTATCTCTTTTATAAAAAAAATTTACTGTAAAAGAAGTAAAATTATATTCTGCATAAAATCTCAACAATAAATTATTATGACTACTTTTTATTCTAATGTCAGATTTTTATTCCTAAATTTGATTTAAAGAAAGTTATAAAAATATAAGGCTAAAAAATAGACATTTTGATCGTCTTCACAATTCAGAAAAGATCGATTTGAAGTTTAACTCCGAAAATAATTATATATTGGAGTGATCTTCAATATACAAAAAATACCCTACTTGATGACAATAATAAGAGCTAATAAGTATGAACAGAATAAAGAAAATATCTTACGCCTGTCTCTCTGTAATGCTAGTGTCAGCAATATTCACCTCTACTAGCTTTGCAGAAAAACTTCCTAACTTACCTGTCACATTTAAAAGTGGGGCAGGAACAATCAACAAAAATGTTATTTATATTGGTTTAGGCACAGCAGGAAAATCTTGGTATAAGCTTGATCTTAATAATCAAACAAAACAATGGGAAAAAATAGCAGACTTTCCTGGTACACAAAGAGATCAGGCCATTGCACTAGCATTAAATAACGATATTTATGTATTTGGTGGTGCGGGAAAAGAAAATAAAGAGAGTGAAACTATTAGTGCACTCACAGAAGTTTATCGTTATTTACCTAAAGAAAATAAATGGGAAAAAGTGAATACGCGAGCGCCTTACGGATTAGTTGGGCATGCTGGTATCAATATTAACAACCATGAAGCTATTATTCTTGGTGGTGTTAATCAACAAATTTTTGATGGTTACTTTGTTGATTTAAACCGTACCAAAGAGAATGGATCTGAAAATAAAAAAGTCATCAGTGATTATTTTAATAAACCTGCGGAAGGTTACTTCTTTAATCGAAATATAATGGAATATAACGCTGAAAGTAATCAATGGCGATTATTAGGTGTTATGCCATTTAATGGAACGGCGGGTTCGGCATTAGCTTATGATGGTAATAAAATCACCTTAATAAATGGTGAAATAAAACCGGGATTACGAACCAGTGAAGTGCAAACAGCGATATTTAAAAACAACCAATTACAATGGAACACCGTAGCACAAAAGCTACCAAATCCTACACCTGATCAGCAACAAGACGGCTTAGCAGGTGCATTTGCGGGTTACAGCATGCACACCTTGCTGGTTGCTGGAGGGGCAAATTTTCCGGGTTCTCAGGCAAACTATGCACAGCAACATTATTTTGCGCATCAAGGGCTAGAAAAAACGTGGCATAAAGAAATTTATGGCTTTATTAATAATCAATGGAAAGTCATTGGCGAATTACCGCTTCCTCTTGGCTATGGTGTCACTATCTCACATGATAATTCACTTTATTTAATTGGAGGTGAAACAAATAAAGGTGAAGCTGTTAATTCAGTTATTACTTTAACGATGAAAGATAAACAATTAATTATTGAATAATCTCTCCCTACATATAAATTAAAATAACCCATTAAGACCCCTGATTTATTCAGGGAGTCTTACCTATTTAGGTAAATATTATGGCAAATAAAAAGAAAAAACTTTTATTGGCATGCTGTACTTTATTAATGTCATCTCAATTATATGCGACTACATTAGACTTCCGTCATGAATATGCAGATTCGACACGAATTAATAAAGATAGAATTGCATTTATTCATTCTTTTTCAAATGGCATTGGTTTTTATATTGATGCGAGTGTCAAATCAGGTGGTGTTGATGGTGAAAAAGATAAATTATTTAGTGATGTTGTTAATAATGCCATTGAAATGGGATTAAGCTACAATCATAAATTAAATAATAATATCACATTACAGCCCGGTCTTATTTTCGAAACAGTGACCGATACTTCTATATATAAACCTTATTTAAAAGCACAATATAATTTTGATAGTGGTTTATATATTGCAGGGCGTTATCGTTTTGATTATGCCCGTAAAACAAAACAAGGTGTTGATGACGAAAAGACAAATCGTTTTGATGGTTTTATTGGTTATAAATATAACAAATTTAAAGTGGAATATGACTACACGCAAATGTATAGCGATGCCATAAAATACGATAATAAAAAACGTAATTATGAGCATAACGTCGCTTTTTCTTATCAAATCAACAGCACATTCACGCCTTATATTGAAATTGGCAACATGGCAGTAAGCCCACTTAGTGATGCTCGTCAGACGCGTTATCGTGTTGGGTTGCAGTTCCATTTCTGATTTTACTTAATGAAAACAAAGTAAAAAAACAGGAAGAGTGGTGGAAACATCATTCTTCCTTTTTATTTTGTTTATTTATCAGTTGGTTATATGACTGTGGTTATTGTTTGATCTTCTTCACAAATTGTTGTTTTTTTGATTGAGAAATTAAACTCCGTAAAATATTATAATTTGGAGTTGTATTTCAAAAGAAGAGAACAGTGAGTTCAAAATGGCGCTAATTGAAAAAATGACTAAGGATATTCAGCAAAAGGGCGGATTAATCGTGTCTTGCCAGCCAGTTGATAATAGTCCAATGGATAAGCCCGAAATTGTCGCTGCTATGGCTCAAGCCGCAGTAAATGCAGGTGCAATCGCAGTACGTATTGAGGGAATTGATAATTTAAAAGCAACGCGTCCTCTTATTGATGTGCCGATTATTGGCATTGTGAAGCGTGATTTGCCTGATAGCCCTGTAAGGATCACTCCGTGGCTCAGTGATATTGAAGAATTAGCCACCGCAGGTGCAGATATTATTGCTTTTGATGGTACTGATCGTGTGCGTCCTGTACCCGTGAAAACGTTATTAGCTCATATTCATCGTTTAGGAAAATTGGCGATGGCGGATTGCGCCACCTTTGACGAAGGCATGTATTGCCAAGAGTTGGGCACCGAATTTATTGGCTCAACGATGTCGGGTTATACCGGTGGCGAAATACCAAAGCTGCCTGATTTACAGCTGGTCACTGCATTGGCTGAAAAAGGATGCCGAGTGATTGCTGAAGGGCGTTATAACACACCGATGATGGCAGCAAGAGGTATGCACGCGGGTGCTTGGGCTGTCACTGTGGGCTCTGCATTAACACGTCTTGAGCATGTCTGTGATTGGTTCACTCAAGCATTAAAGTGGCAGCAGGAGTTAGATAAATGAATACATTAGCCATTGATATTGGAGGAACAAAAATTTCGGCAGCATTAATTAGCCGAGATAACCAATTGACACAACATACGCAGATCACCACACCCGCAAGTGCATCACCAACACAACTTTATGAAGCACTCGTTGCTATTACGACACCACTAAAAAACCATGCTGATAGTGTTGCCGTTGCATCAACAGGCATTATTTGTAATGGCATTTTAACGGCTCTGAATCCAGATAATTTAGGCGGATTAAAGGATTTTCCTTTAAAAGAAACGTTATCTGCGATCACGGGGTTGCCATGTTGGTTACTGAATGATGCTCAAGCCGCAACATGGGCTGAATATGATTATCGTCGAGAAACTATTTCTGATATGGCGTTTATCACTGTATCGACAGGTGTTGGCGGTGGCGTAATTCAACAAGGACAACTTTTTACAGGAAAACGAGGTATTGCTGGCCATTTAGGTCATACCTTAGCAGATCCTCATGGTCCACGTTGTGGCTGTGGTCGCTATGGTTGCGTTGAAGCCATCGCTTCAGGTCGTGCGATTGCCGCACAGGCAACGGGAGAGCTTGCAGGAAAAGATGCTAAAGCGATTTTTGCTGCCTTTCATCAGGGAAATTCACAAGCAAAATCAATTATTAAGCACTCAGCAAACACAATTGCAAATTTGGTGACAGATATTAAAGCAACAACCGATGCCGATTGTGTCGTTCTTGGCGGTAGTGTTGGGTTAGCGAAAGGGTATATAGAACTCGTTCAAGCAGCCATGACACAGCAGCCATTAGCATTACAAGTGCCGATATTATCGGCTCACTACCATCATGATGCCGGGCTCTGGGGCGCTGTCCTGTGGGCTAGAGAGCAATAAAAAAACTGTCGTAAAACTTACCTTTTACCCTACATATGGCAGGACTAAAAAATGCAATTACATGATTTTGGTTTCATTAATTATGCAGTGCTGTTTGGTTATTTAGCAGCAATGCTACTCGTTGGTGTTTATTTCTCTAAACGTCAAAAAACTGCGGATGATTATTTCCGTGGGGGAGGTCGCGTTCCAGGTTGGGCTGCGGGTGTTTCCGTCTTTGCAACCACATTAAGCTCAATTACGTTTATGTCTATTCCTGCAAAGGCTTATACCTCAGACTGGACTTTCATTATTGGGCAATATTTAGCTATCGCTATTTTGCCATTAGTTTTTTATTTCTATATTCCGTTTTTTAGAAAATTAAAAATTACCTCGGCTTATGAATATTTAGAAGCGCGTTTTGATATACGCAGCCGTTTATTTGCCAGCCTTTCATTTATGTTATTCCATATTGGTCGAGTGGCAATTATTACTTATTTAACTGTACTTGCTTTGCGTCCTTTTATGGGTATCGATCCCGTTGTATTAATTGTGCTGATTAGCTTGCTATGTATTGTTTATACTTGGATGGGTGGCATTGAAGGCGTTATTTGGACTGACGTTATTCAAGGGTTATTACTATCAGGTGGCGCAGTGCTTATCTTTATTATGATCTGCTTTAAAGTTGATGGCGGAATTAGTGAAATTTTCACAGCAACATCACAGGCAGATAAATTCTTCCCTGCGACACAATTACGTTGGAGTTGGACTGATAGCACCATTCCTGTTTTGATGATCGGATTTTTATTCGCGAATATTCAGCAATTTACTGCAAGTCAGGATGTCGTACAGCGTTATATTGTGACGGATTCCATTGAAGAAACTAAGCGTACACTGATAACAAACGCTAAATTAGTTGCCATTATTCCTATTTTCTTCTTCGCTATCGGCTCGGCCTTGTTTGTGTATTACAAACAGAATCCTAGCTTCTTACCTGAAGGCTTTAATACAGGTGGTATTCTACCTCTATTTATTGTGACCGAAATGCCTGTCGGTATTGCTGGATTAATTATCGCGGCTATTTTTGCTGCGGCTCAATCGAGTATTTCGAGTAGCTTAAACAGTATCTCAAGCTGTTTTAACTCTGATATTTACACACGTTTAAGTAAGTCTGAACGCCGTGCTGAACAAAAAATGAAAGTCGCGAGATTAGTGATTATCGTAGCGGGTGTATTCAGCAGCCTTGCAGCCATTTGGTTAGTTTTATCTGATGAGTCTGAAATTTGGGATGCTTTTAACAGCCTGATTGGTTTAATGGGCGGCCCAATGACAGGTCTGTTTATGCTGGGTATTTTTGTTAAACGTGCCAATGCAGGCAGTGCCGTGGTGGGTATTATCGTCAGTATTATTGCGGTATTAGCGGCTCGTTATGGCAGTGATCTGAACTTCTTCTTCTACGGTGTGATCGGTGCAATGTCTGTGGTAATAGCAGGAACAATTACAGCGCCTCTTTTCGCCTCAGCAAAACAAATTTCATTAGATGACAATGAAACATCAGGGAATTAATAGGGGATAACCTATGTTATTTGGACACATATCAGATTTGGCTTTGATGCCAGAAATGAATTCAGCACTACGTAACGCGATGGAAAAAGCACTCGCACTTGATCCTGCATCTCTCGCACCAGGTAGTTATAAAATTGACGGTGAAACGCTGTTTATGAATGTGATGACGTTTGACACGCAGCCTCGTGAGCAAAAACGTGCAGAGTTACATCAGCGTTATATTGATATTCAGATATTACTATCTGGTGAAGAGATCATCGATTTTGGCCTACAAGGCTCAGCTCAAGATGCAACGCCTTATAATGAGGCTGATGATTATCAACTAACCGATACAATAATAGGTCAACAGACCTTAACGCTTACACCAAGCATGTTTGCTGTTTTTATGCCTTATGAACCTCATAAACCGGGAATTTCGGCTGAAAAGGGTGTAAATACACTGAAGAAAGTAGTCGTTAAGTTGGATGTCGCCGCATTGACTGACTAATAATTACTGTTTTTATTAAGCGCTTTATTTCTGATGTATCAGTAAGTTGTATTCTGATGACATAAGGAATAAAGCGTTTTTTATTATCACATTATTGTATGAGCAAGGCTTTTTTTAACCTGTTGGAATTGGTACTCTTGTTAGCAGAATTTTTTTCCGTGTATCTTCTGCAACCAAGGATAATCTCCATGACAGAACAGGCAACGACCCGATTAAAGCCGGGTAAAATACTTGATACGCTAGGCGCAATGAAAAATAGTCTAACGCGAGTATCACAGCGTATTGCAGACTATATCCTGTTCCATCCTACAGAAGTTACTCAGCTCTCTATTGCTCAACTTTCACAAGCGACAAAAGCGGGTGAAGCGACGGTTGTGCGTTTTTGTCGTACTTTGGGTTATAAAGGGTTTCAAGATTTTAAAATGGATTTGGCGATTGAAATGGCGACCTCTGATAATGAAGAGTCACCTATTCTTGATGCAGAAGTCACTCATCAAGACGATATCCATACCATTGGTTTAAAACTTCAAGCAACGATTAATAACGTACTATCAGAGACATTGAATCTGCTCGATATGAAGCAAGTTCAAGGCGCCGTAGATGCGTTATTGTCAGCAAATTATATTTTTATCTGTGGTGTTGGTTCTTCAGGTATAACGGCGGAAGATCTAAAAAATAAATTAATGCGAATTGGTTATCGTGTTGATGCGGTGACAAATAACCATTTTATGTATATGCAAGCCTCGTTATTAAAACCAGGTGATGTTGCTATTGGTATTAGCCACTCAGGTAATTCACCAGAAACGGTTCATTCCCTTAAACTGGCAAAAGAAGCGGGAGCCCATACCATTGCACTGACTCATAATTTGGGTTCACAGATTATGGAACATGCGGACTACCATTTGATTAATGGTAATCGACAAGGGAAATTGCAAGGCGACTCTATTGGCACAAAAACAGCACAACTCTTTGTGTTGGATCTCCTCTATACCTTGTTAGTTCAAGCTCAACCAGAAATGGTCAAGGAGCAAAAACTACGAACACTGAATGCGTTAAAACAGACTCATTCCGCGTAAGCTCATTTCTGCATTGTGTGATTTTTTGCGAAAATTGGCGAAAGATCACACTTTCATTTTTCTCTTCCTTTAACGCTCATTTCGTTATTGCGTTCTGAAGTGTAGCTCTCTAATATAGAGTCAAACTCCATAAATTAAACAATAAAGAAATTAACCTCCAAAGGAAGTGATCATGAACAAACTCTCTGGACTGATTGCCGCGCCTCATACCCCATTTGCGACTGACGGTAGCGTTAATTATCCTGTCATTGATGAGATAGCAAAACACCTTATAGCAAGCGGTGTGACGGGTGCTTATGTATTAGGAACAACGGGTGAAGGTATTCATTGCTCTGTTGAAGAACGTAAGAAGGTAGCCGAACGCTGGGTTGATGCCAGTCAGGGTAAACTAGACCTTATTATTCACACGGGTGCATTAAGCATTGCGGATACGCTAGAACTTGCTCGCCATGCTGAGACATTAGATATCAAAGCAACATCAGTGATTGGTCCTTGTTTCTTTAAGCCAGGCAATGTTGATGATTTGGTTGAATATTGCCGTTTAGCCGCCGCCAGTGCGCCATCAAAAGGTTTTTATTATTATCATTCCACGATGTCAGGCTTAAGCATTGATATGGAAAAATTCTTACAAGCTGCGGGTAAAGCTATTCCAAATCTATCAGGTATGAAATTTAACTCTCCTGATATGTATGAATTCCAGCGTTGCTTACGTGTAGATGGTGGAAAATATGACATCCCATTTGGGGTTGATGAATTTATTCCTGCTGGATTAGCCTGCGGTGCATTAAGTGCTGTTGGCAGTACTTATAACTACGCTGCGCCATTATACCTTGAAATCATTGAAAAATTCAAAGCGGGTGATCATGAAGGTGTGACCGCTTGCATGGATAAAGTGATTGCGATTATTCGTGTGTTAGTCGAGTACGGTGGCGTTGCAGCAGGAAAAGTGGCAATGCAACTGCATGGTATTGATGTGGGCTCTCCTCGTCGCCCATTACGCCCAATGACCGCAGAGCAAACAGCAGATGCTCTCGCGAAGTTTAAAGCTGCTAATTTTCTGTAATTGATTTGATTTTGATTGAGTATTTATAGATAGCCCATTTTTAACATCTCCCCCATTGATGTGACAGTGGCTTTTAGATGAAAGCCACTTTTTATTATTCACTCTGCAACTTGATTTTAAATTTCACTCCAACCAAAGTAATAGCAATAATTATATTCTTTACTTAGGTGCATTTATGGCATGCGAATTCCTGACACAAGCAACACTCAAAAAATTGTCAACAGGTGAAACTTGGCAACGACAAATCAATGATGAAAGTATTTTTGATGTCAGCTTAAATGCGGGGCAATTAATGATTTGTCAGCCTGAAATTGAGGAAGGCTTTATTCCCTTTAGCCAGAAGCTAATGGCTTATTGTGAACCGCTTGCACTTAAGTTTCCATTTATTGAATTTGTTCAGTCACAAGAATTTCATTCCACATTATTAACGATTTTTAATCAACAAAATGAACAGTTTAAACTGCAACAACCTGTATTATTGGCGTGGTGCCATGAGATTGCCCAAATCTTTAATCAAACAAAACGAATTGAAATTTTATTTAATAACGTTGTGTTAACGTCTAATGGTAGTGTGATATTAACGGGCGTTTCAAAGGAATTAGAACAATTTAGACAAAAGGTTTATCAGCAGATCCCCATTGATAACACTCTTCATAAAAATATTATTCATATCACGCTTGGGCGATTATGTGAAAATACGTCATCAGCAGAAATGAAGACGCTTTATGATGAGTTAGAGCAGAGTCGATCATCATTAATGTTTTATGATATTAATACCTCTATCGTTATTCGACATCCAAAATTTGTGGTGAGTAAAGGTTCTCTTTCATCTGAAGTGCAATTAGGTTTAACGATGGAGTTTAATCAGTTATGGCCATTTAGGTGTTATTAATAATAAATATTAAATAGCCTTTTTCCCTTTGTGACTAAAGCGATATGGCTAATTGGTATATAATCCGGCAATTCTTTTTATCTGGATAATGTACTTGAATTATGAATGTAAAATATCGCGCTGATATTGATGGTTTAAGAGCTGTTGCTGTTATTCTGGTTATTCTTTTCCATTTGGATAATCGCTTAATCCCTTCAGGATTTATTGGTGTCGATATCTTCTTTGTGATCTCTGGTTTTTTGATCTCATTGATAATTAAAACCTCATTATCACAAGGTAATTTTTCATTTTGTGATTTTTATAATCGTCGATTATGGCGATTACAGCCACTTTATTTAGTTGTATTAATCGCTGTTTTAGTGATTTCAGGGCTTTTTTACCTTCCTAGCGATTACTTAGATATTACAAATAGCGAAAAATACGCCTCAGCCTTTCTCTCTAATAAATATTTTGCAAGAGCAACAACTAGCTATGCAGCACAAGATGCACTTTTTTTACCGTTATTGCATACATGGTCTTTAGCGATAGAGTGGCAATGGTATCTTTTCTTGCCTTTTGCACTTTATTTTCTGCATAAAATTAATCATAAAGAAAAAATAAGTCATTTCTATCCTATTGTATTTATTGCAATAGTGTCTTTTTCTTTTGTGTTTTTCTATCAGAAAGATCAGCCTAAGAACTATTATTATTTTAGCACGCGTATATTTGAGTTTATGTTAGGTGCTTGTGTGGCTTATTTGCCCACGAAAATGAAACTCAATCGAAGAATAAATGATGTTATTAGCTTAATTGCGCTAGGTGTTATTGTTTGGGTTGCATTTCAAAATGATATTATTGCAGGTTATCCGAATATTAATACGTTGTATGTTTGTTTTGGTGCCGCACTCATTATTTATACTGGACAGCATGGAAGTATTATTAAAAAAATACTTTCATTAAAGCCAATTGTGATCGTTGGATTATTATCTTACTCTCTCTATTTATGGCATTGGCCATTATTTGCAGTTGCGCGTTATATTGGTGTGTTTAATACAGAACTACAAAAAGGATCACTGTTAGCATTAACCTTATTGCTCGCAATTACCTCTTATTTTCTTATTGAAAAACCGCTTAGAAGAAAGCGTTTAGCTTTTAAATATTCCATCACACTTTTATTAATTATTCCTATTTTATGCACTTTTGGGCTAAATGCACTAAATGAAAAATATCAAGGTGTTGGCGCAAGGCTTGGGCAAAATTACGTTAATTTAGAAGCCAAGTTGAATCAGTTTGATTATCCCAATCGAACTAAATGTATGAATTTTGAAGCCTCTGATCCCGATAAAATGTGTCATATCGGTGATGTCGGTAGCCAGAAAAAAGCGTTTTTATTTGGCGATTCTCACGCTAATCACTTCTGGGGTTTTATAGATATTCTCGGTAAAGATGCGAAGCTTGATGTGTATGCACAAGCAACATCATCATGTATTACGCTTCCTAATATTTACCTTTATGATTGGTCTAATCATAAAAATGCGGTTTATCAGCGTTGTTACGATCAAACGGCGAAATATTATCAACTCATCAAGAACAATCACTTTGATTATGTGATATTTGGGCAAGTTTGGAATAACTACGCGTCAAACCATGTCATTAATAAAATAGGTGATGTTAGAACTGTTGAAGAGTCTCGTAAACGCGTTGAGAAAGCGATGCGTGAAGCGCTTGATCTTATTATTACCATAGGAGCTAAACCCGTTTTTATTAAAACAGTTAATTCTATGCCAAGTGGTTTTATGACCTGTTTTTATGAGAATGCAAAATTAAGAAAAGACTTTGCAGATAATAACTGTAATCCCAAAAACTATAAAGGTGAGGGGAATACATGGATGGATCAGTTATTTATTAAATTAAAAAAGGACTATCCAACTTTAATTATCATCGACCCTAAAGATGTACAGTGTGATAAAAATATCTGCTTAACCGATATAGATGGTGTACCAGTTTATCGTGATGTAGGGCATATTACAGATTATGCTTCAACAATATTTGGCATGATGTATCTAGAACGTTTTGGTAATCCGTTAATTATAGAAGATCCTTAATATGACCATCAATCGGTCATCAAAATAATAGAAAAGTGCGCGGTTATCTAAGATAAAGCGCACTTTTTATTTTTAAATATATTAATGATCAAGCGAAACAGAATGAACATGTTCAAGCTGTTTTAATGAACAATAAAATTCAGGTAAGGTAATTTTTTGCCGTACTAACAGTTTTAAATTCACTTCAACGCGTTCTTTTTTAATATCGCGAATAGTCAGATTTTCAATCACGTCTTTATGGTTTTTTAAATACTCAATTAAAAGAGGAACACCACTTTCATGAGTAAATAACATACGCACTTTTATCTTACCTAGACGTTGGTTTTTCATCTGAAATAGCACCACTTGTGGGCTAAGTTGAATAGCCATAAAAAAGAGAACGGTCACAATCATTGCATGCCAATAAAACCCTGAACCACAAGCAATACCAACACCCGCTGAAGCCCATACTATCGCCGCGGTTGTCAAACCTGAAATTGCGTCATCACGCCGATGTAATATGACTCCTGCACCCAAAAAACCGACGCCACTGATAATTTGCGCCGCTAATCTCATGGGATCACTACGAATATTATCGGAGATATTGGCGTAATATTCTGCGGATTGAATAGAGACAATGGTTAATAAACAACTGGCAACAGCAATAATGACACAGGTTTTAAAACCGACAGGCTTTCCCTTTGATTCACGCTCTAAGCCAATAAGGCCGCCTAAAATAAAGGCGGCCAGTAATTTAGCGATACTTGAAAGTGATAAAGGGCCAATGCTGTCAACAAACTGTATTAATGCGTCCATGGTTTGCTCCTAACGTTGGCTTATTCCTTTATTTTAAAACTACGGTGTTGCAATACTTTCTTGTGCTTTTTTATCTTCGTTACTTTTCTTTTTACTCACATCATCTTTAAAGAAGAAGATAAAGAATATCGTCACAACGGCGGCAACAATCGCTGGATATATCCAGAATGTTGACCATTGTGGTAAGGCTGCATCACCTGTTTCTGTTACGGTTGAATTAAAGATTTGACCACAAATAGTGGAAGCAAATAATAAGCCGAAACCATTAGAGACAATAAAACGTAAACCTTGTGCTTGAGCGCGGATTTCAGGTTTTGCTTTGCGGTCAACATAGATATCACCAGCAGTAAAGAAGAAGTCCCAGCATAATCCCTGCAACATTAATCCGATGACGATAAAATAGAATTCTGTATTTACCGCAGCATAAGAGAAGAATATTGAGCGAATAATCCAGCTAACAGCACCTAAAAGAAGTGTAATTTTGAAGCCAAATTTCATTAAGAAGAATGACAAGACAAACATAAATAGCACTTCACAGGCGATCCCTATTTGCATAATAGACGCTGCATTATTAAAACCTAATGCTTTAATAAATACGGGAATATAAGCTGAGTAAGCTGTTTTAGGGATCATTAAAATAAAGATACTAAACATTAAGATAGCGAAATAGCGATCTTTAAATAATGACAGTGCATCCAAACATAAAATATCACGAGCAGAGAACGGTTTGCCTTTCGCTTTCGGTGGTGTATTAGGTAATGTAAAGCAATAGAAACCCAGTAATACGCCCACAGCAGAAGCAATATACCAAGTCATTGTGCTACCAGAGAAGCCCATTTCTCCTAATATAAATCCGATAGCCATAAAACCGAACGTACCGAATACACGAATAATAGGGAAATATTTCACACCATTAATGTGGGAGAAACTAATACTATTTGAAAGCGCAGTAGTTGGATAAAACAATAATCCAATAATGAAAATTAAGAATAAAGTCATACCACTGTTTTGTGCTTCAATAAATTGAGGAACACAAATAATGACTGCGGCATTAATTAAATGAAGGATGCCCATCACTTTTTGTGAAGCAAAGAAACGGTCAGCCACCATACCAATAAATAATGGGGAGATAATTGTTGCTACACCTAATAAAGCATAGGCATTACCAATAATGCTTGCCATACCATAGGTACTTAATACTAGCCCCATAGTCATATTCCACGCACCTTGCATGAAATATTGCACAAACATCATAATTAGTAAGCGAGAGGTTATTTTCATATCCATCATCGTTCTCCTCTTAATTTGTTTCTAACGTTAATCCGTCGTAGGCAACGCGGATATTATGAGGAGCACAAACAGCTTCTAATTCGTGGTGAAGCAATTTACCGCTATGTGAAATATGCGAAACGGCAATTTGTGTATCTTGATGTAAACAACCTTGTTGTTGCAGTTTTTCTTTTGCTGCAAATACGGTTTCTAAGCTCATATGATTATCAGTACGATCTTTACCATTGAGTCCATAAGTACATTCAAAAACAACGATATCAAGTGGTTTGCTTTCTAACCATTTCCACGTTAATTCAGGGAACCAACCAGAATCATGACCATAGAAAATCACCTTGCCATCCTTCTCAATATGATAAACATAGCAAAGTTCCCATTTCGCATGATTAGCAAGTAATGGCGTAATTTTATAACCGTTTCTTTCGACAGTAACAAAAGGAATTAAGCAGTGAAAAGCGAAACGCTCTTTGCTGTAACCAGGTAAAACTTCGATACAACCATTAATGGCGCGATCATTGCCAAAAATATGAAGGGGATGGTTAATTTCAAAACCATAACCTTCCATTCGGCTAAACAGATCGCCAACATTGAAATGATCAGGATGCGTGTGAGTGAATAGAAGACTTTCAAAATGGGTAGCATCCATTCCATCACGCATTAACTGGTAGCTAAATGTAGGTGATACGTCGATTAACATAATGTCATCGACAATGGCAGACGAGTGAGTTCGGATATCTTTCCCACCAAGTTCTCTTGCTTTTAGACAGTGTTCACAGCGGCAGAAGGGATTGGGTATGCCTTCTGAGGCAGCCGTCCCTAAAAAATGAAGTTTCATAAGAAATCCCCTTATCCTATTGTTTTATTATGATTTTATTAATTGTCTGGTGTTGGCTATCTATAAGACATAGATTAATTTGAACGTTCCAATAATAAAATGATGAAGAGTCTTTGCCAATAAATGAAGATCAGATCAGTGATCTTATTCAAATTAATTTTATTATCTTATTGATTAATATGGATATGAATTTTTAATTGATATTGATAATTATTTATTTGAGACAAGTAATAAAAGATTGTTTTATAAACAATTCTTAAATGGAACGTTCAAATTAATTATCGGTAGTCGAGATAAATAATTCAGGTATGCTAGTGAAAGCGGAAATTGAGATGGAAAAAGGTCTATGGCAACGATAAAAGATATTGCAAAATTAGCAGGTGTTTCTCATGGTACGGTTTCTAACGTATTGAACAAGCGTGGAAATGTAAGCGTTGAGAAAATTGAAGCTGTGTATCAAGCCGCCAAACAAATGGGGTATCAATTAAATACACAGGCTCAACTGTTAAGAACCAATAAAAGCCATAAAATTGCGATACTTTTGCCTCAATTAGTTTCTGAAAAATATGCCGTTTTCTTTAATTCCTTAAGACAATCTATCGCTCATTTTCCTGAGGTTACTTACGATCTTTTTTTAACGGATGACCTTGAAACCACAGAGTTAGAGCTATTACAGAAAATTGCAGCTGGTGGTTATAAGCAAGTGATCACCGTGAGTTGCCTTAATGATGCGAATATCTATTTTGACACGTTAAAATTATCCCCTTCTCAAATTGCATTTATTTATCGCCAACCACTCAATACACAACGTTTTTTTACACTCGATTTTGCTCAAGCGGCAGAGGCTATTTGCCAACAGGTGGCAAAAACTGTCGGTAAATTGGTCGGCATTTTTATTGGCAACAGTGATTATTTAAATAATCAGATTTTTGTTAATGAATTACAAAATCGACTTGTGAAGTACGCACCAAATAAAAAAAATGTGGTGCTTTGCGCGTCAGATGAAGAGAGCTATAAAATTGCGTTTGATTTCTTTTCTATGGAGCAAATTCCAGACATATTTATTGCTCAAGATATAGAAAAAGCACGTTATTTAACACAAGCCAGTTATTTCGGTAGCCATAATGATTGCCCGCCTATTTTTGCATTGAGCGATAATATTCCACCTGTATTAAAAGGGTTATATTACTTTCCAATGAACTATGCCCAGCTTGGGTTAGAAGTAATTGATGCGCTAATGCAAGATGCCGATGAGGGCGAGATAACAGCAAATAATGCCATTTATGTGCGTAATCAAAGTGATCATCTTTATACGCAAACCGCTGCGGTTATCTGTGAGGATAAAGCAGATATAAATCTTAATTTGCTTATTCTGCCTAGTCCTTCAACCAGTGCATTAAAAAAATTATTGCCCCATTTTTATCGCCAGACAGGAATTAAAGTTAATTTGGCGATACACCCTTATGATGAAGTTTATCAAATATTGAGTCAGCTACATTTACATCCGTATTATGATTTGCTGCGTATTGATATGGCGTGTTTTCCTTGGTTTGCAGAAAGAATATTGCAGCCATTAGATAAGATCGGTAATGGACTAACGGATTTATTAAATAATTTCTCATTGCCCACTCAACAGAAATTTAGTTTAGTCAATAATGTTGCTTATGCCATGCCTTTTGATGCCAGTGCGCAACTTCTGTTTTATCGAAAAGACTTGTTTGAAGATCCTATTCTAAAAAGAATGTATTACGAAAAAACTGGTAATGAATTAACGGTGCCTGCGACGTTCGAAGAATACGATAATGTAACGCAGTTTTTTACTGAACAGCATGAAGAAGGGCAATTAAATCGTCCAATGGGCGCTTCAACAACATTAGGGAGTGCAGGGCTCATTGCAACAGAATATTTATTACGTTACTACGCAAAAGGTGGGCGTTTAATAGGACGTAATAATATTCCTAGATTAGCAATGCCGTTAGCGGGTGAAATATTAGAAGAATATTTACAGCAATTGTCGATCACCGAAAATATTGATAATAAATGGTGGAGTGAATCAGTTAGACAATTTGAGCAAGGTCATCTTGCTATGCTTATCGCTTATATGAATTTATTTAACGATGTCGCTCATAGCAATATTTTACCTAAAACAGGTTTTGCACCTGTACCCGGAAGTATTCCACAATTAGGCGGTGGCGTATTAGGCGTTTCACGTTATAGCCAAAAATCACAATATGCAGAGCAATTTTATCGTTGGCTTTATTCCCCAATGGTGATGGATCACCTTATTTTATTAGGTGGAAACAGTAATCATCAAAATTTCAGCCATAACCAAGAAATTAGCCATCGTTACCCATGGATGACATTGGCTTATCAAGAAATTAATAAGGGAATACGAGAATCTTCGGTACCTAATGGTAAGTTATTTAATTTACGCCAAGCCGAAATTATTATCGGACAAGGTATTACGAATGTCGTTAATAATATTATGACGATAGATGAGACTATCGATTATATAAATCAGCGTTTGTTGATAGATACTCAAGGTGAGCGGTAGGTTTTATTGGTCACTATAAAAATAGCAGGGGATGATGAGATCCCCTGTGTATGAACTATTACTTGTCCGCTAATGCTCTTGGAAATAATAAGTTGTTTTCTAAGCTAATATGATTCATTAAGTCATCAATAAATTCATTAATACCATTATAAAGCACTCGCCATGTGGTGCAGGCTTCAGGTGGTGGTGTGACGTTTTTGGTAATAAACTTAATTACTTCAACAAGTTCTCCTGCATCATCATGTTCGTGTTCCATAACACTAATGGGTGCACTGGCTTGGCTTCCTAATCCATTTTTTATCATAGGAAAGAGAATACGTTCTTCTTTCATCATATGGCTTGTCAGCTCATCTAATAATAGTGTTAATTGACGGGCTAATCCTTTCGGAACAGTTGGTTTTGCTTCATGAACCCGTTCTACTTTTTCCGCTTGTAGAATAAGCTCAGGTAATTGTGTTCTGTGTTTGTTATGATAACGAACAATAATAAAATCAATAATTTCACTTAATGATGCTTGTCGCCAATCTTTTTCTAAAGGTTGTTCTGAAAGGGCAATAAGTTTATTTTCAATTTCATCAACGTTGAGTCCTGCTTTTTCTGCAGATTTACTTAATGTTCTTTTCCCTCCACAGCAAAAGTCGAGGTTATATTGACGAAATATGGCACTGGCACCTGAAATAGATAAAGCCAGTTGTCCTAGGGATTGGTTACGTAAGTTCATGGTTATATCTCGAAGTATTTAGAATGTATTATTTAAATTAAGCAGACAGTGCTCTTAATAAAGCAAACGCTTCTTTTACCTGCTCTTCTGTTACCACAAAGGCACGTAATACATCATTTTCATCAAAGCCTTTAGCGATAATGCCCGATTGTGTTGTACTAATATTCCACGTTAAATCATTACGCGCGGTTTCACCGGCAAGGTGTAGTGGCATTAAAGGCGTTTTTACCCGAATAATCATTGGGGGTAGATTAAGTGGCGCATTATTTTCACCTACAAGTGATTTTGCTAAATGCATCGCACTCAGTTGTATTGGCTGTAAAAATGGCAATAAGCTACCGTTGATTTGTGCACAGTCACCTAAGGCATAAATATCTTTATCACTACTTTGCAGATATTCATTCACAATAATCCCACGGTCAGTATGTAAACCTGCAAGATGAGCAAGCTTTATATTTGGTGTAAGCCCAGTCGCGGCAATAACACAATCAACAGTTAATTGATGATGTTGATTAAATGTCGCTAAAATTCCGTTATCGGTTTGTGTTAATGACTGTAACGGTGATTTGAGCATTAAACGCACACCAATTTCTGTTAGGCTTGATTGTAAACGACCACTGAGATCAGATGGGATCAGCGACGATAATAATTGCCCAGAAATATCAGCAAGGATCACTTCTTTACCTGCGCGACTAAAATCCATCGCTAATTCAGTACCAATTAACCCAGCACCTAAAATTAACACTCGTTTAGCGTGATGAATTTGCGTTTCATAAGCTCGGTACTCTTGTTGGCTATTGAGCGTCAACATTAACTCATGCCCTGAAATTGGCGGACAATAGGTTTTGGCACCAGTGGCTAATATTAATTTACCGTAATACCATTGCTCGCCTTGCATGCTCTGAATACGTTTTTCATCCGTATTAATATCCGTAATTTGCGTATAAGGATGAATTGCTAATTGATATTGTTGTGCAAAGTCTTGAGCCGTTTGTTTCGTTAAATCATCGGCACTTTGTGCCTGACTGATTACATGGCTTAAATCGGGTTTGTTATATTCATCAATACTGTCTGATGCAATTAAGGTAATAGGAATATCTGCATTAAATTTGCGAATATTTTTCACTAATTGGCGCGCAGCAAAGCCCGCGCCAATAATGACAATCCCATTACTGAGAAGGTCTTTACTCATTTTGCCTCCTTGGCAAGTGCATCAAAGACATCTTTTCCTAATGAACATTCAGGGCATAAGAAATTATCAGGTACTTCACTCCACGGCGTATTAGGTTGAACATTTTGTATCGGTTCACCAATTGCAGGATCGTAAATCCATTGACACACACTGCATTGCATACAAGGACCTAAATCGACAGCTTCAACATTTGTAGCAACTTCAGGTTGTGATGAGACTGTACAACAAGATTGGGTTGCAGGAAGTGGCGCTAAAGCCCATTGGCGTGCAATTTCACGACCATATTCACGACAAATTTCTTGTGCTTGCATATCTGGGCGCCATTTGGTTTTTAGCGCTAATGCGGTTTCAAATCCGGCATCCATTAAACGGGTTTGAATGCGATCTACGGCACCGCCATTCCAGCCATAACTGCCAAAAGCAGCGGCTTTTTTATTACGAAAACGTAAGCCAGTCATCTCTTCCAGCATGGCGGCAATTTTTGGCATCATGACATTGTTCATTGTCGATGAACCGACTAGCACACCCTTAGAACGAAAAGCACTAGTGATGATGTCATTTTTATCACTTTTGGCGACGTTATAGCTTTTTACAAACACGTTAGGGTCAATTTCGTTAATACCTTGTGCAATCGCATCTGCCATCATTCGTGTATTGTTTGACATGGTGTCATAGAAAATAGTGATGCGATCTTCTTGATAGTCTGCTGCCCATTTTAGATATAATTCAACGATTTGCGTTGGATTATCACGCCATACCACACCGTGAGAGGTTGCAATCATATCGACAGGTAAATTAAAGCCTAAAATTTCATTAATTTTGGGTGTTACAAGGCGACTAAACGGCGTCAGAATATTGGCATAATAGCGTTGGCATTGTTCAAATAATTCAGTTTGGTCAACTTCATCGTTAAATAACCGTTCATCACAATAGTGCTGACCAAAGGCATCATTACTAAATAAAATCGCATCTCCCGTTAAATAGGTCATCATACTGTCAGGCCAATGAAGCATGGGGGTCTCAACAAAAATCAGTTGTTTGCCATTACCAATATTTAAGCTGTCGCCTGTTTTAACGATATTAAAATTCCACTCAGGGTGATGGTGATGACCATTGATTGAATCAATCGCATTTGCTGTGCAATAAATCGGGGTATTAGGTATAAAAGACATCAGCTCAGTGAGTGCGCCAGCGTGATCTTCTTCTGCATGATTAATAATAATGTAATCAATCGCTTCCAGATCAATTTGCGTGCGTAAATTTTGCACAAATTCACGGCTGAATTTATGATCGACCGTATCAATAAGCACATTCTTTTCTTCACGTATTAGGTAACTGTTGTAGCTACTGCCTAATAATGTTTTGTATTCAGTGCCATGAAAATCACGAACTTCCCAGTCACGTTGTCCAACCCAATTAACATTATTTTTAACATGAATAGCCATTTTGTATTGTTCCTTCTCATTAATCTTTTCATAGGGATATGTATTGATATAATCAAGAAGCGTGCCAGCTTTTAATTTGTTGTTTTATAACGTCTTTTGTTTTATTGGCTATTTATATATTGTCAATATGACTATCTTTATCATGTCAAAATGACCATAATAACAGTCATAATGACTATGAGGTGTTTTTATGGGCTTTTCTGTTGATGTGCTGGCTAAAATTGCCATTGAATTACAAAAAGATGTGGGTCATCAAGATAGGTTTCAACGCCTTGTGACCACGCTTCGGCAAGTGCTAAATTGCAATGCGGCCGCTCTGCTTCGTTATGAGCCTCATCAGTTTATTCCATTGGCGATAGATGGTCTTGTGCCTGATGTATTAGGGCGGCGCTTTTTACTTGAAGGGCATCCACGCCTTGAAACTATTGCGCGTGCTGGGGATGTTGTTCGTTTTCCTGCGGATAGTGATTTACCCGATCCTTATGATGGGCTTATTCCAGATAGAGAGCATTTAAAAGTGCATGCTTGTGTGGGATTGCCGTTATTTGCGGGACAAGACTTAATTGGTACGTTAACGCTTGATGGAATGGATCCTCATCAGTTTGATACCTTTAGTGATGAAGAATTACGTTTAATTGCTGCATTAACCGCAGGGGCATTAAATAATGCATTATTGATTGAGCAACTTGAAAATCAAAATATGCTGTTTACGCCAACCAATACGTTTAAGCCAACGGTAAAAACAGAAATTATTGGTTTATCACCTTCAATGATGCAACTGAAAAAAGAGATAGAAATTGTTGCACCCGCAGATATGAATATTTTAGTGAGTGGCGAAACGGGAACGGGTAAAGAGCTGGTGGTAAAAGCCATTCATGAAATGTCTAATCGTGCAGATAATCCGTTAGTCTATTTAAATTGCGCCGCACTGCCTGAGAGCGTGGCGGAAAGTGAATTATTTGGTCATGTGAAAGGGGCTTTTACAGGGGCAATTAGTCATCGTAGTGGTAAATTTGAAATGGCAGATAACGGAACGTTATTTCTTGATGAAATAGGGGAGTTATCATTATCACTGCAAGCCAAATTACTGCGTGTCTTACAATATGGTGATATTCAACGTATTGGTGATGATCGTAATTTACGTGTTAATGTGCGTGTATTAGCAGCAACAAATCGTGATTTATGGGAAGAAGTATTAGCGGGGAATTTCCGTGCTGATTTATTTCATCGTTTAAGTATTTTCCCTCTGCATGTGCCTCCATTACGAGAAAGAGACGAAGATATTCTGCTATTAGTAGGTTATTTTTGTGAGCAATATCGTCAACGTTTTAATCTTACTCAAGTGATTATTAGCCCAGAATTACGCCTTTATTTATTACACTATTCTTGGCCTGGTAATGTGCGAGAATTAGAGCACACCATTCATCGAGCAATTGTTTTAGCCAGAGCGGGAAATAAAACTGATAGCCTTATTTTACAAGTGAGCCATTTTGCTTTGGGGGCTGAAAATCCAGTTCACTCTGGTTCTCAAACGTTACCTTCAGAAGAAAAAAATCTAAAAGAAGCAACGGACGAATTTCAGCGAGATTTAATCAAACAAGCATTGCTACGTAATAACCAAAATTGGGCGGCAACCGCGCGAGAATTATCACTTGATCCAGCTAACCTACGTCGTTTAACAAAACGCTTAGGATTAAAATCATCATAATTTTAAAAAGAATTATCTTAAATGAAAAAAGGTAATTTGGGTGCGTGTTCCAAATTACCTTAAATAATTATGTTAGGATGATAAGTTGTTAATAAATTTCTATTTTCTGAATGCGTTCACCGTGATGGTTACCAGTTCTGTTAATGTGCTATAAAATTGGCTATACCCACTCATTTTTAATTTATTTAAATAGTGAGGTAGCCATGTCGTTAAATGAAGGGAAAATAATTCATTAACCGCTTCTTCTTTTTTTTCCGATGCCAATACCGCCGCTTGAAATAGCATCAAACCGATATGATCAACAGGCTCTGGAAAAGGCGTGTTTACTTTTAAACGTTCCCGTTTTAAAAATTCACTCAGCGCAAGGGTAGAATCCCCTTGTAATAAACCTTCAGGATCTAAATAGACCGAACCCCAAGGGGGTGCAGGCAACGCATTAGGGCCAACAAAAAGATTTTGCCATTGGGTTTTTAATTGCTCTGTATCGATAGACACAGAATCAATTAAACGTTCACACAGACGGTTTTCAATTTTACAAGGCCACTGTGCTGCAAAATCTCCAGTTTTAAAAAAGTTGAGTGCAGTTTTATTGGTGTCATCATCAGGTGGGAACAAATAACAAATTCCCAATAAATTAAATGCAGCCGCATAATAAGAGAGTCTGCTCATAATTTTGATATTTCCTTAAACAAACCCCGATTAATGAGGTTTGTTTTTTATTATTTAAACGACATGCTCAATTACAACTAGTGAATTGAGTAGAAAACATAGCGCAACATAAAGTCAGCGATAATTGCGATAACACAGCCAAGTGCAAAAATAGACTCCGTGGATTTCTCTTGATTTTTAGGAGCTAGGAATTTCACTAAACTATAACCACAAGCCAATACTGCAAAGGTTGCTAAGATCCAGCATATAGTCCGTAACGAACCAATGGCGTAATAGACTTGAATAGGTGATAACGGGAATGTCACCGATTTTTGGCTATATAGAGTGCTAGTTAAATATTGCTCATAAAAAGGTTGATACAATAATCGACCCATTAAGCTAACTGCCATTATTCCCCACAATTGCCATTTCCAGCGCATAGGGAAAGAAGCTTGTGGTATTTCAATACCTAACTTACTTCCTGTGATTTGTAATACTTTGATCAGCAAAAAGAAAATAGCAGCGCCAAGCGTTAACATTGCCCCGAAAAACATCACGTAAGTGTTTGGGTTCATCCATGTCAAAATGGAGGTATGGCGATAAATTGATGCCATGCAATAAATATCAAATAACCCAATCAGAATACTGGTACTTAATAACAGCATTGAGAGTTTGCGAGTGCGCCAGAGCCATAAAAAGGTTAAGCCTAAACAACCGACAAAAATAGCTGTGATAGCAACTTCACGACTTAGCCAAGCGGAAAAAACATTTCTAATCGCATTTGGGGCATTTAATGGCACACCTAAGTGAGTGATTGAGGCAATAGAGCCTAAACCCGCTAGTCCGCAAATAACAAGTAAGGCCAATAGCATAAAGCGATAGTAGCTTTCTGCATTGAGATAATGAGAAAGGCGGCGAGCAAAAAGCCCTGTTGTTAGCGCAAGACCAATGGCCGCATTCATCATAAATGTGAAGATTAATAATGACCATTCATTCATTTTCTTTCTCCCTTATTATTAATTCCGTCATTATTGGCACCCTGATGTGGGTTAATAACAAGGTTTGGATGCGTTATTTCAGGGGAAGGTAAACCCGTGACATAATCTAAATCGCCATAGCGTTCACGTAGTTCATCAATAGGGCCAAATTGGATTGCACCTAACGGACAAGTAGCGACACAAACGGGTTGTTCACCTTTTTGCTGTAAATCGATGCAAAAATCGCATTTTGACATCTGTTTGGTTTCTGGGTTCATTTGTGGTGCGCCATAAGGGCAAGACCACGCACAAGCACCACAACCGACACATTTGTCTGTATCTACCATCACAATGCCATCACCTTCACGCTTATGCATTGCGGTTGTTGGGCAATTTTTAACGCAAATAGGATCGTCACAATGGTTACAAGAGATCGATAAGGTGTAAGCAAAGACATTATTAATCAGTGCGCCTTTAGGATTTCGGGTATACCCGCCACCCGTAATTTCATAGACACGACGAAATTTGCGCCCGACATCGAGGTTATTTTTATCTTTGCACGCAACCTGACACGCTTTACAACCTGAACAGCGAGCGCTGTCGATATAAAATCCTAACTGTTTACTACTCACTGCGGGATAAACGATAAATTTACTCATGCTTTTTCTACCTCGACCAATAATGTTTGGTGAGCATTGCCGTGTGCCATTGCGGTGCTACGAGATGATGTTAATACGTTGGCACATCCACCTTGATCTATGCCTTTTGCATCAGGTTGCCACCAAGCACCTGCTTGCAAGGCGACAACACCAGGCATAATTCGTTGTGTTAATTTGACGGGAACCATCGTTACCCCGCGATCGTTATACACTTTGACTTTCTCGCCCTCTTTGATGTTTCTATCTTGGGCATCTAACGGGTTAATCCACAGTTCTTGGCGTTGGACTTCTTGCAACCAAGGATTGGCAAATTGCGTTGAGTTTGCGCGGTTACGCCCTTTCCATGTGATAAGTTGCAGAGGGAATTTATCCGTTAACGTATCTTCGGGGCCTTCAATTGCAGGTACATAATGAGAAAGCGCAGGAATATCGACATTATTCATGTCATATAAGCGCTTAGAGAAGATCTCAATTTTGCCTGATGGTGTTGGGAATGGGTTATTCTCGATATCTTGGATATTTTTCTCAAATGCCACATTTTGAGTATGAGGACGATGTTTTAAGAGATGACGGCGTTTAACCAATAGCTCTTGAAAGGTTGGAATACCGTCTTCAGGACGTTTAACACTCGCGTCATTAACTAAATATTCAATCCAATCACGGTCAGTCTCTTTGCCTTCGCTAAATTGTTCTCCCACCCCTAATTTATCGGCAACTTCACGTAACCAATCGTAGTCAGTGCGACGCTCAAACTCAGGTTCAATCACTTTTTCAGAAAGAATAATGTAGTCGCCATAACTCCATGTACCACCGATGTTCCAACGTTCTAAGAAGCTGGTTTCTGGCAGTAGAATATCGGCATACTTTGCACTTGGCGTCAGATAGAGATCACTACAAACAATAAATTCTACTTTTGATTCATCTTCAAGTACTTTCGCGGCATGAAGAATATCGGTATTTTGATTTGTCATGTAGTTACCAGCCATTGAGAAAATCATCTTGATTTCAGTATCAAGTTTCTCTGCATTCAGTAACCCATTTTGTGGTGTGACTAAATTTTTATCTTCACACGCTTGCACCCAGTTGGTGATATTGATTTTCGCTTTTACTGGGTTGGTTAATAAGCTTGGCCCTGCGATGGTTTTACGCAGTTCAGAATTTAATGCCATTCCATAACCCGCAGCCCAACCACCACGCACTCCCACATTCCCCGTGATAGTGGCGAGTAAAGTAGCGCCACGCGCCGTCCGTTCACCACAAATATGACGTTGAGGACCCCAGCCTTGCATTAATGCAGCAGGTTTTGTCGATGCGTATTCACGAGCTAATTGTTTAATAGTATCGGCAGGTACTTTGGTAATCGTTTCTGCCCATTCAGGGGTTTTCTTAATGCCATCTTTTTTACCCATTAAATAGGCAACTAAAGACTCATTTTCACCCACACCTTCTGGCATTTGGTGCTCATCAAAGCCGATTGTATATTTATCAATAAAGGCTTGGTCATGCAGGTTTTCGCTGACGATGACATACATCATCGCATCCATCATCGCGTTATCTGTCGTGGGTAATAAAGGGATCCACTGATCAGCTAAAGAAGAGGCGGTATCAGAATAACGAGGGTCAACGACAATAAATTTAGTGCCGTTTTTCTTCATTTTTTGGAAAAAATGGTTTGAATGACCAAAAATAGTTTCGTTAGGGTTATGACCCCATAAAATCACGAGAGGGGTATTTTCTAACGTATCTAATGTACTGCCACTGGCTGCGGTACCGTATGTATAAGGCGTAACCGCAAGGGTATTGCCGTTACTGACAGAGTGATAGTTTTCCAGAAAACCGCCAGTGATATTAAACAGGCGACGTAACATATTCGCACCTGAGAAAATACCGCCAGTAACGCCCGTACTTAAACTCACAAAGCGAGACGCTGGGCCATATTGCTGGTTAATGCGTTGCATATTTTGTGCGATAAGCGTGGTGGCTTCTTCCCAACTGATGCGCTCAAATTTGCCTTCGCCACGTTTTCCAACGCGTTTCATTGGGTATTTTAAACGGTCTGGATGGTAGACAAATTTACGATAACCTCGGCCTCGTACACAGGCACGCATAATGGGCATCTCTTCATCTAAATCAGCATCTGGGCGTGTGCTAATGCGGGTGACTTTACCATCTTTTACATGGGCACGAATGTCACATTTACCTCCACAGTCAAAGCTACTACAGGTTGAAACAACGCGCTCTCCATCTTCGGTGGTTATTGATTTTACTGGGATAGCGTTATCTGTTGTCGCAGCAAAAGAGTTTGATGCGAGAAAAGGAAGGGTGACTAATGCTGAGCTCGCTTGAATAAAGTGACGGCGGCTAACATCGTTGAGAATGCTCTTTGTATCACTATCGTGATCGGACTGATTGCTCATAATGAACTCTACCTTAAACATAATAGGCGGATCCCGATATACCCGATACTTGATATAAAGAATGTGCGTGATTTTTCTAGGCTATGAATAAAGGGAATGTCTGGTATCCGCTGCATTATTATTGAATGCATAGATAATTGCAGAATGCTCGAAATAACCTCTGCGAGAGGGATAGTAGTTGATTAATCTTTTGCCAACATTCTAAAACCAGACAATGACATTTGAATTTCAGCCTATTTACGAGAGGTGTTAAAAGCTCGTTTTTTGATTGTTAATAGGGTTTGTTAAATAGATATCAAGAAGGTTGAAATTTCGCATAAGGTATTTTAGTTATATATTTAAATATATAACGATTTTAATTATATAGGTTATTATTTGCCAGTGTGTAGAGTGTGGGATAACTGCTATATTAAAAGGACGAAAATAAAAAAAGAGTGGTTCAAATTGTGAGAAATGTACCTTTAAAAAGCGTTGATTCACTTGACCGAGATGTTATTGCGCTAGGTACAGACTATCTGCCTAATACGTTGTTAGAAACGCATCAACATCGTCGAGCTCAATTTTTATATCCTGCCACAGGCTTAATTGAAGTGAGTACCGATGATGGTGAGTGGGTTATTCCACCATCTTGTGGCGTATGGATACCGCCAGAAACAGGGCATGAAACTCGTATGTTAGATGTGAGTACGCGAAGCTTGTATATCGAGCCTGCTGCTGCTCCTCGTCACAGTAAACAGTGTGAAGTGTTAAGTGTTTCTCCTCTCTTTCGCCAGTTGTTACTTGAAGCTGTTGATGTACCTGCGGAATATGACAAAAAAGGGCGAGATGGTCTTTTAATGCAGTTAATCCTATGTGAATTAGCGAAAGCAAAACCATTACCGTTTTTTGCGCCTATTCCACAAGACAGTAAATTAGCTAAATTATGCCGTGATTTTATCCGTAATCCTAAAATAGATTCTTTACCGCAACAGTGGGCAGATAAATTACATAAAAGTGAGCGCTCTTTTAGCCGATTTTTTCGTCAGCAAACAGGAATGTCATTTTCACAATGGCGACAGCAAGTCTGTTTATTAAATTCATTAACACAAATCTTATCAGGACGCGGTATTACCGAAATTGCCTTTGATTTGGGGTATAACAGTGCTGGCTCATTCTCAACAATGTTTAAAAAACAGATGGGGCAATCGCCTTCTCATTTTAGTATGGATGCATTGGATATTGATCGGTTTTAATATGAATAATAAAATAATTCTCTAATTAAATTAAATTAAATTAATTTAAATACAGATAATTTAGATAATTTTTGAGTTTAAAAATAGATATGCTCTTATTTTAAGTTAGATGTTAATTTTATTTAAATAAGTAGGAGTAGTATTCTTAATAAATATCTTCTTTAGAAAATAGTCCTATTATTTTATCTCTGTTATACTTTGCTCTCTTTTGGTATAGAGATATGTTCGTGGGATTAATTCTTAAAGAACAATGTGTTATTGTTGAACATGATTGCTCTGACTGGTTAATAACTCAGTCTGAAGGAAATCCAACTATTGAATATTCGAATGGTTTAAAAATTTATGCAATTTTTAAACGACAATTTCTTTCAGGTAAACAAAGTCGTGATAGAAAACAACGTCACCTAGGAGATAACTGTCCTTTAATTTATGCGTTAAAAAGAAAAAATGGCTTATATACAAATATTTCGAGTATAAAAAAACTTAATAATAGTTTTAAAATTATTTGCACCAAATTTATGGAGCTCGAATCTCAAGGATATCAATTAATAATATCAATGCCATCAGCTCATAATATTAGTTATATCATAGCAAAACGATTGGCAAAAAAATTTAATGCGTTACATTTATCTAATTTTCTAAGAAAAATAACAGTTAATAATGCTTTCCAACTTCTTGATAACGCGAATATTAGTGTTAAAGAAACTAAGAGTCTTGATTTTAAAATTAAAATACAAGCAAGAGAAGTTGGAATTAATGGTGATTTTTCACTAAAAGGAATTCCGACTAAATTTCGAGATATATTTCCACCATTTATTTTAAATGAACAATTATCATCATCCTCTGAGCGAATAAGAATACTACTTGTTGATGATCTTATGGCTACTGGAACAACATTAACTACAGCAAGAAAGATTATGGCACTACAATATCCTAATGCAGTCATACATGCTATTTGCCTATTTAGCTCAATGAGACGATAAAATCAAAATATTGATAACATCAAGATAAAAAGGTATAAAGATGTTACAGAGTGTGCTTGAGTCTCCTCGCTCTTAAAATCCAGATGGGACCCGCGTAGGCACCTGGCTGAGGTCAGCTTGTAAAGAGCAAATATCAGTTGATTAGGCAGCGGCTAATCCTTCAACATACGTTGTCGTAGATAAACATCCAAAAGGAGAGTGTAAGCTCTCCTTTTGTTTTTTTAATTTCTACAAAAATGTGCAAATAGCTATTATCAAAACAATTTTACTTTCGCACCTCATTCCGTAAACAATAAGGTAGAACCACTAAGCTAAGTGCCGTAATAATTGCGGTCGCGGTTAGCACGACAAAGAAGGCATTTTCAAAGGCGGTATTTGCTTGAGATATCACAAGAGAAGCCATGTCATTTGGCAATTTTTCTGCCACAATCAAGGCTTCATCTAAACTGTCATATACCGCATCATCAATTATTAATGCGTCAGGTAATATCAGTTTTAAGGTGTACACTGTACTCATCAAACTGCCCATAAATGTCACACCAATCACACTACCGAGCTCATAAGCCACGTCTTCAATTGATGCCGCCATTCCCGCTTGTCTATCTGCAACACTCAACATAATTGACGTAGATGCCGTGGTAAAGATAATGCCTAAACCAAAGCCGATTAAGAATAAGCTACCGATTAACACCATTGGAGATGTTGTTTGATAAACAGCAATTAACCACAGATTTCCCACCAAAGTAAGCATAAATCCGGCAATAATTAATCGAACTTCACCTAAACGCACCAAGAAATAACCTGCTAAGGGAGAAGCAAGTACAGAGCCAATAGGAATAGGTAAAATGACCAGCGCTGCATTCAGTGGAGTAAAACCTGCAACAAGCTGTAAACGCTGGCTAAGCAATAATTCAATGCCTACAATGATCACCATAGAAAGTACGGCCATTAAAATACCGATACTAAAAAAGCGGTTTTTAAATAACCTAAAGTCAATCATCGGGTGAGTCTGTTTACGTTGGCGTAGAGTAAATAGAGTGAGGAAAACGACGGCAATAATGGCGGCAATCGTCGCTTCATTCCACTGTGTATAAGGTTTTCCTATCTCTTTTAAGGCATAAATAGCACTGATCAAACCCACTAAAATGAGTACTGAGCTTAAGTAATCAATTTTATGATCACCATGTCCCGAAAACTTAGGAATAAGCCAAATAGAGAACGGCAAGACAATAAGCACAATAGGGACGTTAATTAAAAAGACAGAACCCCACCAAAAATGTTCAAGTAACATGCCACCAATTAAAGGCCCTAAAGCAGCTCCGCCAGAAGCAACCGCAGACCAAATACCAATCGCAATAGCTCGCTCTTGTGGATCGCTAAAAACTTGGCGCACGATTGATAGTGTTGCAGGCATACTCATTGCGGCACCCACGGCTAAAAAACCTCGAGAAGTAATTAACGTGGTTGCTGTCGGTGAGAAAGCAGCACATAGAGAGGCAATCGCAAAAAGAGGAAGACCACAGATAAACAGCGTTTTATGACCAATTCTATCGGTTAGCATACCTGCTGCGGGTAATAATCCAGCAACAATTAATGGATAAGCATTCATTATCCAAAGTTTTTCTGAAGCACTTGCGTTTAAATCATAAGTTAAACGCGGTAATGCGGTATAAAGCACCGTTACATCAACAACAATGAGAAACAGCATGCTAGATACCAAAAGTAATACTATCCAACGTTTATAATCTTTGAGCATATAAATCTCGGTTATTTTATGAGTATTATTTTTACTAGCGGCTATAATATAAATCCATACAACCGTATTGAAAAGAGGTTTTTTTATGGGACGTCAAAGAACCATTGATAGAGAAAAACTGTTAGAAGCTATCTTCGACATTGTCATGGAGCAAGGAGCGGCAGCATTAACGATTGATACAGTTGCAAAAAAAATGGGGATCTCAAAAGGGGGCGTTCAATACTGTTTTAGCAGCAAAGAAGCAATGATTGATGCGATGTTTGAGCATTGGGAAGGAAGCTACGAAACTAAATTTAAAGAGATCGTTGAAAACGATAACTCACCTGAAAATCGAGTCACTGCACATATTCATGCCACTCATAATCATGACAAAGTCTCTTTTGCTAAAGGGGCGAGTTTGATGGCAGCATTGCTGCAAACGCCTGAATATCTACAAAGTACAAAAGAGTGGTATCAGCAACGATTAGCAGGTGTAAATACGACAACAGAGTCAGGGAAACGGGCAAGGTTGGCATTTTTGGCGACAGAAGGTACTTTTTTACTGCGCTATTTTGGATTAATGGATATTGATGATAACGAATGGCAATCTATCTTTGAAGATATTGATTCACAGTTACTTCAGCAAGGGAAAAGGCAATAAAAAAGCATGTTGTTAATGAGAAGAACAACATGCTTTTTATTGAAGATAATAGGGCTAAATGGAATTAGTAATACATTGTAATTAGTAATACATAGCAATTAGCTTATTATCTAGCTCTTTAACGTCAACGGGTGTATCGAAAATATCTTCGATAATCTCTGCTTTCATGATCTCTTTTGGTGAACCGTGATAATACAGTTGTCCGTTACGCATGGCTAAAATATAGTCAGAATAAACAGAGGCAAAATTGATATCATGAATAACGATAATAATGGTTTTTCCTAACTCATCTGCTGCTTTTCGCAGAAGTTTCATCATGATTACCGCATGTTTCATATCAAGATTATTCAGTGGTTCATCAAGCATGACATATTCTGTGTCTTGGCATAGCACCATCGCAACATAGGTACGTTGACGTTGCCCACCTGATAATTCATCTAGATAACGGTGACGAAATTCAGTCAAATTTAAAAAGTCTAATGACTCATCAATGACTTTTTTATCATCGAGCGTTAAACGACCTTTGCTGTAAGGATAGCGACCAAAGCCAACTAATTCTTCTACGGTTAAACGACTAACAAACTGGTTTTCTTGGCGCAAAATAGAGAGATTTTTAGCAAGAACATCGCTATCAGTTGCAGCAACATCCATACCATTAACGCTCACCATGCCACTTTCAGGGATCAATAAGCGACCAATAACAGAAAGCAGAGTGGACTTACCCGCGCCATTAGGGCCTATGATCGAAGTAATACCGCCACGTTGAATGGTTGTTGTAATATTATCGAGAACGGTTGTGTCTTGATAACGTTTTGATATTTTGCTGATTTCAATCATATTAAAGTCTTCTTAACACCAAATAGATAAAGAACATCCCACCAACAAACTCAATCACAACAGAAAGTGTTCCTGTCATTTTTAAGCCATATTCTAAAACCAGTTGCCCACCGATTAAGGCAATAGTACCCAGTAGGAAAGCTACGGGCATCAAGAAACGGTGCTGGCTACTGCCACTGATATGATAAGCGAGGTTAGCGACAATTAACCCTAAGAAGGTTAACGGACCCACTAACGCCGTTGATACGGCCACTAGAACAGAAATCAGTAACAGAATATAAGTGGTTTGTTTGCGGTAATTAATACCGAGGTTAATGGCATTGGCTTGTCCTAATGCCATGACATCAAAGCTATAACGCATACGCCAAAGTAAAACACCGACAACCACAATCATGGCTAAGGCACAAAAGATAAGATCAGGCGTTGCACGGGTGAAAGTGGCAAACATACGACTTTGTAAGACGGAAAATTCATTGGGATCCATCAAACGTTGTAATAGCGTAGCTGAACTACGAAATAAAGTGCCTAAAATAATCCCGATCATCAGGACTAAGTTAATGTTAAAGCGTACCGAACTAAACAACCAACGGTAGAGCACAACAGAAAATAGCACCAGCAATGTCGATTCTAAGAAGAACTTTGATAGGTTCAACATCCACGAGGCAAGCATATCCCCTTCAAAGAAAATAAACACAGTTTGTAGTAATACAAACAGGGCTTCTAACCCCATAAGTGAGGGTGTCAAAATACGGTTATTCGCGATGGTTTGAAACAATATCGTGGAAACACCCGCGGCAAACGCTACCACAATCATTGTAAGTACAATATAAGCACGGTGAGTCAGAATATAAGAGATATTGCCGTTTAGGTTTATCGTCATAAATAACACAATGGATAATAACGATGCCCCTAATAATAACCAAATACGAGACATAGGTGAGAGGCGCGTTTTCTTATGTTCGACAGCGCCAGTACATTTGCTAATTATGGATGAATTAACTTTTTGCATAACGTTGCTGCTTTAATATTAAGAAAAGGAAAATAACGGCACCCACTGCGCCTAAAATAACGCTGGCAGGAATTTCAAATGGGTAGCGAATAAGGCGACCAATCACATCACACAGTAAAACAATTGCACCACCACTCAAGCAAACCCAAGGAATGGTTTTGCGGATGTTATCGCCCATTACTAAGCTCACCAGATTGGGGACAATTAAGCCGAGGAAAGGTAATGCGCCGACAACGGAAACCACAACACCACTAATCAGTGCAATAATGGATAACCCAATGATCATCACTTTACGGTAATTGAGTCCCACGTTAATGGAGAATTCACGCCCCATTCCAGCAACAGTAAAGCTATCAGCCACCCAACACGCCATGATTGCTAGCGCACCGACAAGCCATAACAGCTCATAACGGCCTTGTAACACACTTGAGAAATCGCCACTTGTCCATGCATCTAATGATTGCAGTAAATCGAAATATACCGCTAAGAAGATAGTGAGTGCGCCAATAACTGCACTGAGCATAATGCCCACTAAAGGTACTATTAGTGTTGTTTTTAAGGTGATCCTTTGCAAAAGCAACATAAATAACAAAGTACCAAGAAGGGCAAAAACAGTTGCAACCATCATTTTGGTAAAGATGCCAGCGGCTGGAAAGAGCAACATGACAACTAATAAGCCAAGACTTGCAGATTGTGTTGTTCCTGCAAGAGAAGGTTCAACGAAGCGGTTTTGAGTGAGTAATTGCATGATTAAACCTGCAACACTAATGGCACCACCAGCGAGTAATAATGATAGGGTTCTTGGCACACGGCTGATAAAGAAGATATCGCGCATATCGGGATCAGAAAAAAGCGAAGCAGGAGTAATATCTCCTGCGCCGACAAATAGACTGATCATTGAGAGGATAGCAACAATCCCTATCCCCAATGATAAATGGAACGTTTTCATTCGATTATTTTATTTTTTCTGATCCAACGCCTGATTAATGGTATCCATTAAGCGAGAGTAAGTTTGGATCCCGCCTGAAATGTAAATAGAGCTTGAATCAAGATAGATAACTTGGTCTTTGTTCCAAGCATTTACTTTTCTTACCAGTGCATTATCAAGGACTTGTTGAGCGGGTTGTGAATCTTCACGACCAATCGCTGCATCACGGTCAATGACAAACATCCAATCTGGGTTAAGTTTTAACAGTAATTCAGAGTTAACGATGTTGCCGTGTGAACCAGGGCTATCAAAGGCGTAAGCAGGTTCAAAACCTAATACATCATAGATAAAGCCAAAGCGAGAGCCAGGACCATAAGCAGAAATTTTACCGCCACTGATTAAAACCACCATTGCTTTACCCGCATCTGGGGTTTTTGATTTTACGGTAGCAATTTTGCTATTGAAATCAGCCAATAATTTTTTAGCTTGCTCTTCTTTACCAAAAATCTGACCTAATGTGGTTGTGCGTTCAGCAAGGCTTTCAACGAAACGCTTAGGATCGATATCCATTGAAATCGCAGGTGCAATTTCACTTAATTTAGGATAAGCATCACGCGCACGGCTACCACTTAAAATTAAATCAGGCGCTGTTGTGCTGAGCTTTTCATAGTTCGGCTCAAATAAGGCACCTTCATTGATGTAATCGTTCGGATTGGTGTACTTCTCTAAGAATTTTGGTAAATGAACATTCGTTTGTGGAAGACCAACAATAGAAACACCTAATGCATCAATAATATCGAGGGTTTCCATATTCATCACAACCACTTTTTGTGGGTGTGCAGGGATTTCAGTTGTCCCTTGGAAATGTTCAATCGTGAGAGTTTGTTTCTCTGCTGATTGTGTTGTTGATGTGTCTTGAGCGTTATCACAACCTGCGATAACAAGTGAAGAAAGCAGTAAGAACAGTGGGCTTAATGACTTTTTAAACATTCTCTTTCCCATATTGTTGCAACACGAAATAACACGGATCTTTACAGCAGTGGCCTAAATATCGATCCACAAAGAAGACGATAATACCATCAAAAACATAAAGAGTAATGATACTAATTCACATTCTCATAATAATAAAGAATTAACTTGACTAAAATGGCGAAATTTTGCGGGTAGTCATAGGTGTTAATCAGAAAGACAAATTTCGTGACGTGAAAGAACTCTTAAGATTATTTGCTCAATTTGTGAAGAGTGTCAAAAGAGTAGGTCAAGGAGAGACAATTCTGAACCTATAAGAAATATCGTTAACCAGTATCATTGCGTATACTTCATTCAAGCAGAAACAATCCTTATTTTAATCTTACTTCGGTTTCTGTACTGACACAGTAATGAATGCACAAGAGAAAGCCTTGTTATCTCTAGGGTAAATCGTTGCCAACTCAAGAGGGTTTTATGCAAAAGAAATATATTTACTTATTTTGTTCTGCTGGCATGTCAACATCTCTTCTCGTGACCAAAATGCGAGCACAAGCAGAAAAATATGAGGTGCCTGTGGTCATTGAAGCATTTCCTGAAACCTTAGCAGCACAAAAAGGACAGGATGCGGATCTGATTTTACTTGGTCCACAAATTAGCTGGATGTTGCCTGATATCCAAAAATTACTCCCTAATAAACCGGTCGAAGTGATCGATTCTTTGTTATACGGAAAAGTAGATGGCTTAGGTGTGTTAAAAGCCGCTGTCGCCTCTATTAAAAAAGCATCTGCAACAACAAATTAATTCTATTTTTTATTTTTTTATTATTTCTATTCCAGTCAAAGAGCGAATTTTTCAGCAAGCCGAGCAATTAGCGGCATTTTAAGGGTATTTTTCTATGAGTAAGTTTATTGGTTCACTTGAAAAGGTACTCCTTCCTTTTGCGGTTAAAATTGGAAAGCAACCTCACGTTAATGCGATTAAAAATGGCTTTATTCGTTTAATGCCATTAACCCTTGCAGGGGCAATGTTTGTACTTATCAATAACGTTTTTCTTAGTTTTGGTGATGGCTCCTTCTTTTATTCTCTAGGTATCCGCCTTGATGCATCAACAATAGAAACGCTCAATGGTTTTAAAGCCATAGGTGGGAATGTCTATAATGGTACATTGGGTATAATGTCGTTGATGGCACCGTTCTTTATCGGAATGGCATTAGCAGAAGAGCGTAAAGTTGACCCGATTGCAGCAGGTTTACTTTCCATTGCAGCCTTTATGACAGTAACACCTTATAACGCAGGTGGTGCTTATGCAGTCGGCGCTAATTGGTTAGGTGGGGCAAATATTATTTCAGGTATCATTATTGGTCTTGTTGTGGCTGAAATGTTTACCTTTATTGTGCGTCGTAACTGGGTAATCCGTTTACCAGATAGCGTACCCGCGTCTGTTTCACGTTCATTCTCCGCATTAATTCCAGGCTTTATTATTTTATCAGTCATGGGGATTGTTTCGTGGGGATTAGCGACGTATGAGACGAACTTCCATCAAATTATTTTAGATTCTATCTCCACACCATTAGCATCAATGGGCTCTGTTGTTGGTTGGGCTTACGTTATCTTTACTTCTCTACTGTGGTTCTTTGGTATTCATGGATCACTCGCTCTTGCTGCACTTGATAGTGGCATTATGACACCTTGGGCGTTAGAGAACGTGTCAATTTATACCGAATACGGTTCAGTGGAAGCGGCACTGGCAGCGGGTAAGACGTTCCACCTCTGGGCAAAACCAATGTTAGACTCCTTTATCTTCTTAGGCGGTACAGGGGCAACACTGGGACTTATTCTGGCTATCTTTATCGCATCTCGTCGTGCCGATCATCGCCAAGTGGCAAAACTGGCATTACCAGCAGGTTTATTCCAAATTAACGAACCGATTATTTTTGGTCTGCCTGTGATTATGAACCCAGTGATGTTTATTCCATTTATTCTTATTCAGCCTATTCTTGCTGCGATTACGGTGACGGCTTATTACTTAGGGATAATCCCACCAGTGACAAATATTGCGCCGTGGACAATGCCAACTGGACTAGGTGCCTTCTTTAATACCAACGGTAGTATTGCGGCACTGTTATTAGCACTGTTTAACTTGGGTGTTGCCACACTGATTTATCTTCCTTTCGTGATTATTTCAAATAAAGCGCAAACTGAAATTGAAAAAGAAGAAAGTGAAGAAGATATTGCCAATGCGTTGAAATTTTAAGTGATAGAAAACACAAGTGCAGAGGCTTCTCTGCACTTGCAGTGTCAAAGAGGAAATATGATGTTAGATATTGAAAATGCTGTTGATAGCAGTGCAACCGATGATGAATTTGAAGAGATCATTATGGGGCTTATCATTAACTCAGGCCAAGCTCGTAGTGTGGCTTATGGCGCGTTAAAAAAAGCCAAAGAAGGTGATTTTGATGGCGCTAGAAAATTAATGGAACAATCTCGCGAAGCATTAAATGAAGCACATAAAATACAGACTCGTTTAATTGGTGATGACCAAGGTGTAGGAAAAACGAAAGTCAGCTTGGTATTAGTTCACGCGCAAGATCATTTAATGACATCAATGTTAGCCAGAGAGTTGGTGACAGAATTAATCGAGTTACATGAGAAGATAAAATAAGATGAATACCGTGGTGGAGTCATTGAGAGCGCAAAGCGAAATACGCATGGTCTATGAAGATCAGCTATTTAATGGCAAAAACTTTCATGTCTTTATTTATAATAAAACAGAAAGTGTTAGTGGATTGCATCAGCATGACTATTATGAATTCACCATTGTATTAACAGGGCGCTATTATCAAGAGATAAATGGTAAAAAGATTTTACTCGAACGTGGTGATTTTGTTTTTATTCCCATTGGTTCTCATCATCAAAGTTTTTATGAATTTGGTGCAACTCGTATTCTCAATGTGGGTATTAGCAAAGCCTTTTTTGATAAACATTATCTCTCGTTACTGCCTTCTTATTTTGTTGCCTCACAAGTTTATGAATTAAAAAATGAGTTTCTTTCCTATATTGAATCGGTTGTTGGCTCACTGAATTTCCGCCATACCGAATTTAATGAGTTTATTGAAATTATCACCTTTAATGTGGTGAATAGATTACGACACCATCGAGAAAATAGAACACAAGACGATATTCCCTTATGGCTGAAAGACACTGTAAGCGAGATGCATGACAAACAAAAATTTGGTGAAAATGCATTGGTGAATATGGTGATGTTATCAGGGAAATCACAAGAATATTTAACCCGAGCAACTCGGCGTTATTACGATAAAACACCCATGCAAATTATTCATGATATTCGAATTAATTTTGCGAAAAAACAATTGGAAATTACAAACTATTCGATAACAGATATTGCTTTTGATGCAGGTTACAGCAGCCCAAGTTTATTTATTAAGACATTTAAGAAAATAACTTCGCTGACTCCAAATAGTTATCGAAAAAATTTATACAGCATTAAAGAAACAAACTAATTCATTATTAAGCGTAAGAAATTAATCAACAATAAAGATTAATTTTATCGAAAATAGAGAGAAAGAAGAAAATAAGCTTATTTTCTTCATGGCTTTTTACGCCTTAATTTCGCCATTAATACACAAATAACAGCACTATTACGCTGTATGGGAGTATTTTATGAGTCATAAATTAAAAGTAGTTACCATTGGTGGTGGAAGCAGTTATACGCCTGAATTATTAGAAGGTTTTATTAAGCGTTATCATGAACTACCGATCACTGAATTATGGTTAGTGGATGTTGAAGAAGGGCAAGAGAAGCTTGATATTATTTTTGAGCTTTGCCAACGTATGGTAAAAAAAGCGGGTATCCCTTTAACCATTTATAAAACACTTAATCGCCGTGAAGCATTAAAAGATGCTGATTTTGTCACGACACAATTGCGTGTTGGTCAATTGAAAGCAAGAGAGCTTGATGAATCAATTCCTTTAAGTCATGGTTATTTAGGGCAAGAAACCAATGGTGCTGGTGGGCTATTTAAAGGTTTACGCACTATCCCTGTTATTTTCGATATTATTAAGGATGTTGAAGAGATTTGCCCTAATGCGTGGATCATCAACTTTACGAATCCAGCTGGCATGGTAACAGAAGCCGTTTATCGCCATACCAATTTTAAGAAGTTTATTGGGGTTTGTAATATTCCAATCGGTATGAAGATGTTTATTACAGATGTTCTTAACCTGACGGATAAAGATGAACTCTCCATTGATTTATTTGGCTTAAATCATATGGTGTTTATTAAAGACGTTATTGTAAATGGTCAGTCTCGCTTCCCTGAATTGTTAGATGGCGTGGCTTCAGGAACATTAACCGCGGGCTCTGTGAAAAATATTTTTGACCTACCCTTTAGTGAAGGCTTGATCCGCTCTCTTAATATGCTGCCGTGCTCTTATTTGCTGTATTACTTCAAGCAAAAAGAGATGTTAGCTATTGAAATGGGTGAATACTATAAAGGCGGTGCTCGCGCTAAAGTAGTACAAAAAGTCGAAAAGCAATTGTTTGAATTGTATAAAGATCCTGATTTAAATATCAAACCGAAAGAGTTGGAATTACGTGGTGGTGCTTATTATTCTGATGCGGCCTGTGAAGTGATTAATGCTATTTATAATGATAAACAAGCTGAGCATTATGTGAATATTCCTCATCATGGTCATATCGATAATATTCCAGCAGATTGGTCAATTGAAGTGACTGCTATTTTAGGGCGTGATGGTGCTAAACCTCATCCTCGTTTAACACATTTTGATGAAAAAGTGATGGGATTAATTCATACCATCAAAGCCTTTGAAATCGCGGCCAGCAAAGCGGCAATGAGTGGCGAATTAAATGATGCTTTATTAGCGATGAACTTAACACCGTTAGTCCTTTCAGATAAAGATGCAGAAGTACTTACGCGTGAAATGTTATTAGCACATAAAGCACATCTACCTAATTTTGCCAAAGCAATTGCTGAGTTAGAAAAAGCCTCTCATTAATTGTCAGTAGATAAAAATAAGTTATAAGGAGACAGAATGGCTGGTTTATTAATTGTGAATGCGGATGATTTCGGGCTAAGTAAAGGTCAAAACTACGGTATTGCAGAGTGTTTTCGTCATGGCGTGGTTAGCTCAACAACGGCACTTGTCAATGCTGAAGGAATTAAACACGCAGCACAATTGCGTCATGAGTTGCCTGGATTAGGTGTTGGGCTTCATTTTACGTTGACGATGGGTAAACCGCTGTCTCCTTTATCTTCTTTAACGCGTGAAGGTGTGCTAGGGAAATGGGTCTGGCAAATGGCAGAAGAGGGCAATTTGCCACTTGATGAAATACGTGTTGAGCTTAGGGCTCAATATCAGCGTTTTATTGAGATCTTTGGTTGTGAACCAGACCATATTGATAGCCATCATCATGTGCATATGTTCAAGCAAATTTTTCCTATTGTGGCGGAATTTGCCAAAGAAAAATCGTTACCGATGCGAGTTGATAGACCTTTAGCGCAAAAAGAGGGCATTGATACTCAAGGTGTGGTCAGTAGTGAGGGGTTCGATAGTCAGTTCTATGGTGATGAAATCACACAGGCTTTATTTTTAAAGGTGCTTGATGAATCAAAAGCACGTCGTGAGCACTCTCTTGAAGTGATGACACATCCTGCTTTTATTGATAATTCGTTACGTGCAAGTGGTTATTGCTTTCAGCGCTTAACGGAGCTTGAAGTATTAACAGATATCACGTTAAAACAAGCGATTGTGGAACGAGGTTATCAGCTAGGTACTTACCAAGATTTAATAAAATGATTTAGACAATCGGTGTCTGTGTTATTCCCTAGTGTGGGTCTTTGCGTTAATTTGCCTCTGTTTTTATAAAGCAGAGGCTTTTTGTTTTTAAGTATTTTCATCAAGTAATAATTTAAGTGCATCTGAAACATAACAATAAGATTGTGGTGCTGTGAAACCCGTTTCTTTTAATTTTGCGAGCGTGATCGGTTTTTTGTACTCAACTATATTTTTTAACCAAATCATCATTCCTTTTTTGCCATCAATAAGGTAGTTTTCTAATTCTTCGTTTGATATAGCAATTTTATCTAAATAATATTGTTTTATCTCACCCTTACTAACTTGTTCTATTTTATCGATATAAGCATGACCTGTGATCGCTTTTTTAGGAGAAGAGCTATAAATATACATTTTATTGTTTTGTTTAAAACTTAATCCAATAGATTTACGAAGTTCTATAACTTTATTGCCATCATAGATTTTTTGAACATATTTAGGTTTGATACTGATAATAATTTTTTTCATCTTGATCAGGAATGATTATAAATGACACAAAGTTTAGCTTTTTGGGTTGAAAACTCAAGTGAAAAAGCGTTTAACACTCTGGGTTTAGAGCTACACTTTAATTATTGGCACCTTCCTGATGATAAAATAAATTATTTAGATATAGGTGTATTAATTAGTGGGAAAAATAAATGTTTCGATTCAATCAATGTTTACTTACCTTTTAAGTATAATATAAAAAGCTATATTCCGACTTTAGGGGATAAAGTTGTTGAAAGTGAAAAATTAATCTCGGCTGTTTTTAATAATGATGTCAGTAATATAAAACCAATAAGAGAATGTAGTGCTAAATACATTGTTTTTTCAGAACAAAAAGATAGTGAAGGCATTGTATTTTTTACTAATTTATCACATGGAACATCAGAAGGTAGAGTGTTAATTGAAGAGCATAGTGAAGATGATGAAGTTGGAACAATTATTAAATTCTCCAATAAAATATTCAATTGTTCAGAAGAGTATAAAGAAAAAAATTGGTATTTAAGATTTAGGTATATTCTAGAAAAAGAAGATATTGATAATATTTCAAGAGAGTATAAATCAAAAGATTCATTAATAACGTATTATTTTGAAAAAAGCGAAGTTGTAGATTTTAGAGTTAATGAATCGCGTAATTTACCGAAAACAATTAGAGAAAAAGTCGCGACATGCAGAGAGATTAATAAAGTTCATTTTTTCCTCATTAGAAATGAATCCTCAGAATTTAAAATAGGACATACAACCTATGATCGCTGTCGAATATTAGAAGATAAACTGTGGGATTCATATCTTTGTTATAATAAAGATACACAGATAAAAACAAAAATGTTGATCTATCATTGGAAGACAAAATCAGAGAAAAACATAGAGTATTTTTCAGCTTTTGCTAGATTTATGACTCGAAAAGTAGGATTAAAAGAAGTTATGTTTGTTATATTATGTATTCTAGTTCTAGGTACTATTTCTAGTTTACTTGCAACAGTATTAACGAATATTATTACTTGATTTTTTGTAAGTTAATATATAATTAAAATTAATCCATTAATAATAGGTTTTTATATGAAGAAGGAGAGTTATATGCGAAGTATCAATTATGCTTCTCTATTTTCGTATGATCACCAAGCATCTCTGTTACAGATAAGCCACTTTTTAAGTGACATATCTGCGTTATATCCTAATTTTAATTACTGGCTCCAATATAAATTTTATCAGCCATCTTATGAAAATCAGCGAAAAATTATTATTGCCCATAATGGCACCGCACTCCTAGGTGTAGCTTTACTGAAAAAAAGCCATGATGAAAATAAGATTTGTACCCTTTACACTTCCCCATTTCATCAAGGGCAAGGGATTGGTAGCCAATTGGTTGATTTATCATTGCAATACTTTGATTCGCCAGATGTACTTATTACAGTTGCACAAGAAAAGCTGATAGAATTAACCCCTATTTTAAAATCAAAAGGTTTTATGTGTACATCGTCAATACAAGGATTTTATCGTCCAGAAAGTACAGAATATTTTTTTAATTTAGAATGATTTTTGGGAAGCGTGGTTTAGTAAATATTTTAAATCTGAAAAAGTGCCTCAGTACAATTAATCAAAACCGATAACCCAAGTTTGCAATTAATGTATTCGTTGGGAGATGACGTTCAGCTATTTTAAAATAGCTACCTTCATAACCAATAATGAGCGCCATATTTTTATAAGGTGTGAACGTAACGCCTGCGCCCCAGCTTACAGAACCTGCATTATCATTCATTTTTTTATTAGTTTTAACTTTATATCCCAGTCCACTTACGCCTAATGTGCCATAGAGTTCCAGATAAGGTGTTAGGGCATAAACAGGCCCCATAGAAAGTGAGGCATAACGTAATCGCTGATTATTTGAAAAGGATTTTTGTGCGATAATTGCTGAAAATTGTCCTGCTATTTTTTTGCTATTAGGTTGACTCTGTAATTTTAAGCTAATTCCATTTAATGCAGGAGCATCTTTTACTTTCACATTAGCGTAGCCAAGAGAAATAAGCTTATTATTATTTTCAGCTAAAAGGGGTGAAGAAATAAATGAAAATAGTAAAGCTGAAATGCTATTTTTAATAAACATAATAGTGTTCTCTTATTAAAAATAAGCACATATCATAAAATAATATGTGCTTTATATAATTAGAAGCGATAACCAATGTTAGCGATAAAACCATCCATGACTAAACGGTTGCTGGTTAATTCATTCATTTTATAACGACTATTCTCATAACCCACAGACATAGAGAGCATTTCAGTAGGATTGATGATGATACCCGCACCCCAGCTAAAGGCATTTTTCTTGATTTTGCTTTGAGTGATATCTTTGTCAGAGATATTTTTAAACTGTATTTGGCTAATACCTGCCACACCATAGACGCTGAAAAAATCATTTAAACGTAAGGTAGGACCCGCCATAACAGAGTAATAACGGGCATTAATATCACGCAGCACTTTTTTAACTGGTTTATCTAAGTCATATTCATTTTGTGCATAAGTTGCAGTGGTTAAAATACCAACCTGCTGATTCAACTCTTGGCGTACAGAGAGAGAACCACCATGCATAGGGTTTTGGCCTTCCATTTTAAGTTGTGCGTAACCCGCTGAAAGTGTTGTTTTGCCAAATTTCATCTCATTTTGAGCATAAGCCGAAGATGTAGCCAATAAACCAGTAATAAATAAAGTTGATAGTAATTTTGTTTTCATTAGTTATATCCCATAATTTAAATAATAAGAATGTATTATTAAGCGATGGAATTATAATAATGAGTTTATTTTTAATGGAATAAAAAATAACACGTTAGCTTAAATACGGTTGTTTTATTAAAGAGGTCTATTAGTTGTTATTAATATTATATAAATAATATTTTGGTAATATAAATCACTATGAAAATAAATAAAAAATAAGAATGGAATTAAAGAAAAAGGCTCTCTAAATAATAATAGAGAGCCTTTTTAGGCTTATTTAAGACCTAAATCACTTTGTAGGTTAATGACTTGATTTTGTAAGTTCTCTAATTCAAGTTGTTTTTCCATCACTGATTTTGATGGATTGTTTTGTGCCGCTTTCATTTGTTTGTCAATTTCATTGATCTGTTTTTGAATATCATTTTGCCCTTTCGTTTTTTGGCGAATTTGATTTAACAGATTATTCATTGATTGGTTTAATGCTTGTTGGCTAGCTTGCTTACTTTTGAGAGAGGCATTGGTTTGTTGCTTTTCTTTCTCAATGGCAGCAAGAACGGCTTTAAACTCTGTATTTAATACTTTCTCATTAGCGAGAATAGCTTTTTTTTGCTCGACGCGATTGTCGTAAGTCCCTGAATAATTACAGTTAAACTTAGTAATTATACTGACGTCACCCGTTGTTGGATCACAATCAGCGGGATTGGTGACACAACCGCTTAGTAGTAAGGTCATGCCAACAAGGGAAAGAGGTAAAAATTTCATTATCATCCTTTTTAACGTTAACTCAGCTTTATTGCTGTCCGTTGAGTATAAAGACTATCAAGTTCTTCTTGTAAAGAGGTCACTTGCTTCTTCATCCCATCGATTTGTTTATCAAGTTGCGCTGTTTTTAAGCCATCTTGACGACTCTGCGCTGCAATATCTCGCCACTCACCTTCACGTTTTTTCATATCTGCTAAACGAGAACGCAGTGCTGCAATATTGGCATCAATACCTTTCAGTTGTTTCTCAGCAGCTTCTTTATTTAAACGTTGTTGTTTCATTTCTTGCTGAATTTTTGCAATGGCTTTTTTATCATCAGCAATAACCGCTTTCGCTGTGTTAGAGGCACTCTGTAAACGCTGATTTTCATTTCGAATATCAGCAATCATTGAATTGAGCATCTCTTCTTTCGTCGCATAGTTTTGGCGTTTATTGTCTAAATAGGCATTTGCACCAATACCTACCCCGCAACCAGCGACAGCAGCAATGAGCATACATGCGCCTTTATTGCTGGAGTTTGAGACTAAACAGCCTAATGCACCAATCGCCGCACCACCCGCACAAGCCGTAATGCCTGATTTGCTGAAAAACTCCATATCACTGTTATTTTTCAAACGAGGGTCAGTACCGCTATTACTTTGACATCCTGATAGGGCAAGCACAGCACTAATGCCAAGTACTGCCATAAGTTGTTTGTTCATACCACACCTATTATCCCAAGTCTCTGTTATTGTTTTTTGCACGCTTCAAGCCATTCGTTCCGTGAAACTTTACCGTTAGCCCAATATCCTTGGAGTCCCTGCATATACGTTGAAAGGTACGTATTTAAATTTGATTTTCCTCTGGCTTCCATCAATTGGCGTACAACGTCAATTTGTGGTTTCACCAAAGAGGCATCATAAGTTGTTGCCATATCCACTAATGTGTCTGCGTAATAACTCACGACAAAGTCGAGGGTTTTCTTATGTTCGTTAACTTGCTCTTGACGTCGTTCGCAAGTGGCATCTTTTGTGCCCGCAGGACAATTTTTTTCATGTAATGCAATTAATCTGTCGTAGAACTCGCCATCATCTTTTAATTTGGTACATAAAAATGCGCCCAATTGCAGTGATGTGCGGATAGCTTGATCTCGTTGCTCATCACGCAGTTGGGCATTTGCGCGTAATGTATTTTTCAATTCAGCTAACTGCTTTTTCAGTGCTTCATCTTGCACTTGGGTTGAGAGCGTATTTAGGCTATTAATCGAGTTATCGCTATTGTTTTTTGATTTATCGTTAGCGGGCTTCTCATTACCGAGTTGTTGCCACTCTTTTTCGATCTCTTTGATTTTGTCTCTCGATGTCAATGCTGGCGCGACAATCGCTAAACGAAAGCCCGTGTATTTGTTTTTATTTGCACCTGTATTGGTGTAATAAGGCTCTTCTTGACGCCATGAACTGCGCATATCGCTTTCTGGGGTGAGATAACTACCACCACGCACAATAAAGCCACCAGCTTGTCCATGTAAGCGGTCGAGTTTGTTTAATCTAAAAGGCTCGAACATCATTTCAGCGACATTACCAAGCATGTCATGTAAACCTAGTGGATTGGGTGATAACAAACCAGTTAACTGTAAAGAGCCATTCGCTGATTGATTGCCTGCTGACCAAATATAGTTTTTGGTGCCTTCTGGCATCGGGAAGCGCATATCACGAAATTCTGAGGCAGACACTTTTAAGCCACCACGCGCCGCAAATTCCCACTCCGTTTCTGTCGGTAATCTTGCAAAACCCTTTGCGCCATCTTCAACAGGTAGTGCTTCGGGATGTTTGCTTCTTAACCATTGGTTATATTGGTCTGCAAATTGCATTGCTTCATACCAACTGATATTCACTTTTGGTAAACGTAATTTATTTGAAGCAACAGGGCACTCTTTACCGTTAATCACGCTCTGCATGGCGTTATATTGCAGATCGGTAACGGGGTATTTTGCCATAAGGTAATAACGGCCTTTCTCTTTACCTTTTAATGGAAAGCTACCCGCAATATGTTCTGCTCGTGATTGTTCTAAGTAACCCCATTCATCGCCTTCTTGCCCTAATGTCACGCTGTAGTCTTGTAGCGGTTGGCTTAATGGAATAGTGACTTGGCGAAAGACCATTGAACCTTCACAAGGGAAAGGCAAGATCACATCATCAGGCAAAGCTTTTGGGTTAACGAATTTATCGTCCCATTTGGCAGATGCGGTAAAACTGCTAGATAACAGCGCGAATGATAAAGTTAGAAGCGATAAATTAAATTTCACGTAAGCTCTCCGCAGGTTCAATCGAAACGGCACGTAATGCACCAATACTGGCAACCACTAGGGCGACGAGTAAGGCGCTGCACATGGCAATCAATAAATCCCAAAATGTTAACTGACAGACAAAGGCTTGTTCAGGTAAATGTGTGCCGAGTAATGTGGTAAATAAGGTGCTACCGATACCATAAAGCCCAAGAGCTAAAATAAAGGCAACACTCGTTAATAACAGCGCTTGCAACACAATATATAAAGAGACGGCAAATTGACGAAAACCCAACAGGCGTAGTACTGCCATGTCTTTACGTTTGCGATCAATATTGGCAAGGAAGGCGCCAATTAATGAGGCAATACAGCCTAATAGTGATACCCAAGCAATCACGGAAAAAATAACGTTAAGAACGTAGCTGATTGCTTTTACAGAATCTATTTGGCTTTTTTGTGTCATCACATCAATGTGTTGTTGTCTGAACCAATCATCCAGTGGTGCAATGGCATCTAAATTTTTTGCATAAAGGCGAGCTTTAGCAAATTGAGTTCTTGGTTTCGCTTCCGTGCCTTGTGTTACGCCAAAAAGCGGCGTTTGATAACCATCTCGGTAATCTTCCATTGCCACTAAAACATCAAGAGAAACAAAAGCGGCCGCTCTTGGAAATTTGCTATCGCTGATAATGGCGCCAACAGTAAAGGTACGTTTGGCGCGCTCATTAACGCCATTAAGTTTACGGCTGATAAATAAGCGCACACTATCGCCGACATTTGCTTGTAGTTTTTGGGCGGCATTGGCCGAAAGTACTAAGGTGTCTGCATTTTGGGGAATAGCCACACCCTCTAATAACGGATCGTTTTCTGCTGTCGGAATAATTTCCGCATTATCAATAAAATGTTGCCCATCAATCACAATATCGGCTTGTGTGTTTAAGCTACGTGTTAATGGGATAACAAAACGAACCTCTTCTTTGTGTGCAATCTCATTAAACCAACTTTGTGGATAATTACCATTGCCTAACATACGTATTTCAAGGTTACGAGGATCATTTAGCAGTTGATTATGAAGCTGCGTCACAATGCCGTTTTTTAGTCCAAACAGCAGTAACAGTGGTGCAATCACTGAGACTAAAGAGAACACAATACAGAGAGCGACTTTGCGATCATAAATTAAGTCACGCCAAGCGAGTGAACTAAGTAAGCCAAGGCGATTAGGATTGGCGCTATTGTTTGATAAAGACACTACCGCCCCCTTGTAGTTGTGCGTGATAGTGGCTGAAGCCAAAACGCTCGACTAAAGACCAATCGTGACTAACAACCAGCGCAGAGATATCGAGTTGTTTTACCATCTCCACAATCAATGCATATAGCGCTTGTGCATTATGGGGATCGAGAGCGGCAGTGGGCTCATCGGCAAGCAATAACGCGGGTTCATGAGCAATGGCACGAATAAAAGCAGCGCGTTGACGTTCACCAATGGAGAGCTGACGAGGGAGGCGATTAAGCAAGGGGCGTAATTGCAAATGATCAATAGCGTGATCAAGCCAAGAAGAGTGCAGTGTTAATCCCAGCATTTGACGAGGTAATTGGATATTTTGCATGACAGTTAAAAAGGGAAGTAACCCGCCACTTTGGAGCATAAAACCCAATTTCTCAGCACGTAATGATGAGAGTTGCGCTTGTTCATTATTCAACACCGCTTGTGTGATAATTAAATCATCACCGAGTTGAAAATGGGTTAATTCATCGGGACGTAAAATCAGCCCAATCATTTCCAATAAGGTGCTTTTACCGCAACCGCTTAAGCCAGTTAGCGCGCCGATTTCCCCTTTCTCAAGGGTCAGTGAAGGAAGCACAACACGAAAGCCGTGTTGCGCATCACCACGCGTAATTGCCATGCCTTCAATCTGGATCATTAAGGCAGGTTTTCCAGTGGAACAGGATAAACGTGATCGCGAGGATCGCTTTGTGGTGCAAGGGATATCCAACGATCAACATCTTCGTTATAGCGTTGATAATATTGTAACTTCGTATTGAGTCGGCGGATAAATTTTTCTTGCTCAAGGCCATCCCAGCTTTTCCACGTTTCTTCATCTAAACCAAGCACCTCACTTAAGTAAGGGAGGTTTTCGACGTATTCACCGAGTAAGCCCATTTCGCCTAATTTGGTTGCTGAACCTTGTTTGATTTGGTTTGGATCGTTACCCATTGTGGCGGCAATCGAACGCAAATCCGCAAACATATTGTCTGGAGAGATCAAACCTTCATTAGCAGCATTAACGATTTTTTTCATGACATCGCTTAAATCACTCAACTCACTTTTAGTCAGTAAAACCTGTACTTCTGTGGTTGGGATATTTTGCTGCAATAAATCACGGTCGCTTATCCATGCTTTAAACACAGGTGGTGCCTTAGTGCCTTGTTTTTCACCTAAATAGGCTAAACGCATGGCATATCCTAAATCGTGCGCATCGTTCAGTAAGGTATCTGTCTCTTTGTCTTTGCTATAAGCAGGATCAGCATTTAATGCGCTACCCACAGCTGCTTCACCACGATAAGCCGTTTGAATTTGAGTGGTGACAGCGGTTGCTAGGCTATCGACCATCCGACCAAAGCTATTGATATCCCCTGAATTAATTGGGTAGTAAAGCGATTTGTGTAAGAAAGGATTGAGCGTTAGCGCCTCATATTGTGCTTGTGCAGAAGCGTGATTTTTTGCACCTGATGGTGTTTTTAAATGCAGTGTATAAAGTGCAACACCGCGATAAGCGGCTTCTTGGCGAATTTGTTCAGCATTGAGCTTAGTTGATGAAAGAGGATCATCTCCGTTTAATGCGCCAGCATCGGTGATTAAAATCACGTAACGCGCACCAAAGCGTGTCCAATCAACATCATCAAGGGCTTGCATTACACCCGCATAAGCATCTTCATCGAAACGACTGCTTGAGACTTTCGCTTGGCGTAACTCTTTTACTTTATTGAGGAAGTCAGGGCCGTCTTTGACATCATTGGGATTAACAAACATTTTGCTGTCGTATTCCAAAGCAGGTACGGCTTTGACATTAGAGCGAAATGCCACTAAACCAAATTTGACCTTATCCAACATGTTGTCTTTTTCGACTTGTGCGTAAACCTTTTGAATCGCTTCTTTGGTTCTATCAATGTAAGGATCCATTGATATTGTTGAGTCGATAACAAACACCACTGCGGCAGAAAAACCTTGCATCATATTGTCAGCATCTTTGCTGTTAGGCGTTGCTGGTTTTGTACTGTTTGCAGTAGCATTCGCATTCTGTGCGTCTTTGCTGTCTTTGGTTTGTGAAGAGACAGAAGCCACATTGAGCACTCGTACTTTATAGCCAGCATCAGTAAAGACTTCATCTGAACCTAATACCGGCAGTAGATAGAAATTACTTTTCTGATCAATCATATAATCAGGCTCTTTTGCTAAAACAGCCGGATTCACTTTTTGGTTTTTGATATCTGCTAAAAAGGGCTTGTACTGTTTTTCAGGGGTTGGGCTTTCAAGTAAGCTTTCAACTGTTTGCTTATCTTTGAAAAACAGCATTGGGTTACGACCCGCAGGGTTAGTAAATGCGAGAGTTAACTGCATTTTCCACTCTGATGTACAACTTGCATTCATCCAACCACTAATATGACCTAAGCTATCAGGGCCAACTTGTAGCCACTCATTGGCGCCTTGTTTTTGACGCTGATAAACATAAAAACGGCTGAATGCAGGTTGCTCTTTTCCTGTTGCGCCAATCTTGTCAGCAACTTGGCAACCTGGATAAGTTAATACACGTTGATAGAGGGTCTTTTTACCCTCTTGTAATAACGGCTTTTTCTCTTCAGCACTTGCTGGTGCTGTTAGAATTAAACCGCTGAGAATAAGAGTAAGCCAATGCGCCTTTTTCATGCGACTTTCCTATTTTTTCAAAGCTTCAAGACGCGCTTTTGCGTCACTGTTTTGTGAGTCATGATTTAGAACCGCTTCATACCAATAAATGGCCGTTTCTTTGTCTGCACTAAAGCAACCTTGTGCTGATGCGGTTTCTGGATCGTATTCACGAGCGTAATTCAGTGCGATATCAACATCACCTGATTGTGCTTTATAAGCATATAAACGTTGAGCAACATCACATTGATTGTTCTGTTTTGCTTGTTCAATCGTTGCAAGGATAGTTTTGCTATCTGGTTGGCTCTGTATGCAGCTTTGTACAAAGGCTAATGCAGTACCCGATTTCATATTTTCAACACTACACACACTTGGGGTTGTGGGTTCTGGTGTCGGCTGTGGCGCAGGCTCACCAGCAGGATTACCTCTTAGTAAGAAGAACCATGTTAAGACACCTGCTAAAATTAAAATCAAGATAATGGCCAAAATTAAGCCAATTTTTGATTTTTTCGGCGCGGGGGGTATTGGGCGCTGTGGCGGTTCATCTACTTTGATTTCAGGGATAATCGGCTCTGGTTCTTCAGATCCAATTTTGATAGGTTCTGGCTCTGGCTCCTGTGGCGCTTCTTCAACAATAGGAGCAGGTGGAACAGGCTGATTATCTAATGTTGCTGTTGATTTTAATGCTTCACTTTGACCTTGCGCTTGCGAGGCTAATACGCCATCACGAATACGTAATCGCCCGATATCTTGTGTTTCATTATCGTCTTTCAACGTAAATTGATACGCCATTTGTAAGTTGCTAACGAGGGGATCAACCAAGGTTTTATCAAGAACGATTTGATAACCGTCATCAGCATCTTCAAGTGAAAGCTGGTGGAAAAAGGCATTGCCTACCCATTCCCCTTTATCATTTAAGAAATAGCGATCTTGGTTACGCTGAATGCTTAAATAAACAGGGGAAGCGTCACCTTCCCAATTACGAATACTTAATACCGCAAAGCCAGGACGAGCAGGTTGTACGGGTTTTAATTCTGGATTAAACACGAATTATGACTCCACGACGGATGATTTCATGGTTTGAATTATTTGGCCTAATAGTGCGTTTTGTTCAGCACTGATCTCTCTTCCCGCAGAATGCCCCGCATTCTCAGTAATAATCGCTGATAAAGCGATAAGCCAATCAATTACAAATAAAAGGGTGTAGTTAACAGGGTTGGTAGGTAAGCGAACTAAGCGCTCATCCTCACCCCATTGCACGCTAGTGTTATCGGGTTTTTCAAAGATTTTATGACCGACATTGATTTTGCTATCTGGCTTCTCAACACCGTTATCTTTGAAATTAAACCAAGTAATAAAATCACCCAGTACATTATAAACACGAGATGACTGCTGTTCGGCTAAGTCATCACGACGGGCAATGGCTTCAGTCCCTGCAAGGGTTTTCAACATGCGTTGTTCAACACCTAGGCGATTAATAGCTGTGATAAGCTCATCAACTAGCAACACCATAATTTCTTGGTCAATGCCTAAATAGGTTAACAAGGTACTGTTATCAGGCAGGCTACGCAGATGATTTATCCATAATGCCATCACTTTTTTAGGATAGGTAACCTCATTGCCGTGACCTTTAGGGGCTTCATCTTCTTCAGGCTCTAGAGAAATCGGGGCATCGCTAAAGAGATCAAAAGTCGGTTGCTCTATAGCTGCAAAGGCAGAAACTGGCGCTTGAGTCGCTTTTTTGTTATCTGAAAGCGTATCGATAACCTCTTTTTCCTGCATATACAGATCGTAGAGTGATTTGCGAGAAGGCAGCAGGTAATCCAGTAAAGCACCTTGCAAATAAGGGCGACTTTGCATAAAGCGTAAAATAGTGGCTGCATTACGGCGTTTGACTTGGAGCTCTTCTTCACCACCTGATTGATACCATTTTTCAAGATGATGACCGATTAAATCACGTTGAATTTCTTGCAATTGCTCACTAATACGTTCAAGTTTCAGTGATTTTAACGCAACGGTTTCAAGGTAGTCGGCAAGGCGTTGCATACCGCCATCATTAAGCGACAACATAGCATCCCATGCTTGGTCTGGCTCACGAATATAGCGTTGGACAGTTTCGTCTTCAGCAAAGGTTTTTTTCATCAGATGTAACTGTGAAACACTGTCCTCGTTTAAGACAGTCTCTTTGCCATTACTGATTTGAATAAACGGGGTAGGTACACCCGGTTTACGCACTAAGAAGGTGTTATTGAAGGCTTCACCATTGATCCAATCTGATGACATCCATTCATATTGACCAAAGCGCTCTAACATGGCCATTTTAATCATGCCACCTTTACCCCATGATTGGCGTAATAACGCTTCATTCAGGGTTAAAGAGTTGGTAATACGCATATCAAACATGGTCATTGCCCAAATTAAACCAGAAGGGCGTTTAGCGCGGGTTAATGCATCTTTACCTTGCGTGTTATTGATCCACTCTGTGAGAACTGCACCGACTTCTTTTACGTCTGATTGCTTGTTTGATGCGGTACATACCACCAGCACATTCATCTCTTGGTTATCGGTATAACGTTCAAACAGATAGGCAACTTTGCCCCGTAAGATAAGCTGAGCGAGTGGGTTAGCGCTGTCATCGTTAACCTGACGACGTACATCCGCCATGGTTTCAACACCTAAGCGACCGCGATAGCCCGGAAAATCGAGTAGTTCAACGTGTTCAAATAGAGCCTTACTCGGTGCATCTAATAATGGGACGACTAATTCAACCGTCAATGCAGTTAATTCGGCTAATGACAATGTGACAGGGGCATCAATACGATCACCATGAACAGGACAAATACTGATCTGGCTATCATTGGCAGTATTGAGACGCTCTAACATATCCACGTTCATAATACTGTCTTTTTGTACTAACACGCCTTCTTGTTCTTTGACTAAAGAAGAGAGCGGAGCCAAAACAAGAGATGCATTACCCAAAGAAGCAAGTGTGGTGCTAAAACGTTGATAAGCAGATGTCAGCTCTGCAATATCGCCCCATAACACAGAAAAGAGTTTAGCGCGTTGCGCAATGCTGAGATAAGGCGCTAATTCGATCGCTTTAGGCCAATAGGTTGTCGCCAGTTTTTTCTGGCTTTTTTCCGCATGGCGTTGCAGATAATCCCATAATGAAACAACATCATCATGAGTAATACCCGCAACAGGTGTCGCACTGCATTGTGTGCTTAATGAATTGATTAAACGAGAAATCTTCTCATCATCTAATTCAAATTCAATTTTTTCCTGATTAAAGTCATACAGATAAGCATTGGCGAGAATTTTAACAATCTCAATTTCGCTGAAAAGATGTAGCTCGACAGGAAACTCTTGCGTACCTTTTGTGGCATTGCGACTAAAGCGAGTCACTAAGCCAGTGGCTTCTTTACCGCCACCCGGTGGGTTGATGTGGTCGATAAAATCAAGGGTTTTACCTGACATGTTCGTTCTTAATCTGCCTTCTTGTCCTGCGGCAAGTGCTGAAATTAGGTACGATTTTCCTGCCTGAGACAGACCAAAAAAGCCCACGGACATTGGTCGTTGTGTCGCTAAACTGAGATTTTTCGCCATATTACGGCTACGGCGCAGACGATAGATAAGGCTATCGGCTTCGGTATTTAAACGAGGTGCATTACCTCTTACGGCCGTTACCCAATCAATGGCTTTACCTGCGCCTTGATAAATGGCATCCCATTTGGCTGTTAACTGTTTTTCATCCATCATATTCATTTACCTAATACACTCCCGCTATCCAGCCAATAGGATGTTTCACCAATACCACTATCTGCTAACGTATTGAGTTTGAAGCTTAAACCGTTCTTATTAACGCCACCTTTGCCATTAATAAGCTCCATCTCTTCAATACGTAATTTTTCAGATTTATTGTCATCATTATGGCCAGAGGCACCTCTTTCTTCTCCCAACTTGATATGCAATACGCTGTCTTCTTGGCTAAGTTGCTGTGCCAATTTCGGATTTTTAATGCGTAAGGTATAAAGTGGAGACGCAGGCCAACGGGCATTATCCAATTGACGGAAACCTAAGCGTATTCCGCCTCTGACTTCAAAATAGGTATCAGGATCAGGCTCAAATTTATCCTGAATATCACGGTAGTAAACGTCATTATCGGAAATAGTATTGTTGTTATCCAACATCCCTAAATAACGTACTGTTGAGTAAGTTTTAAAGTTACCTGTCGAGAAGTAGAAGTTGAGTAAACGTGCATTTTCAGCCATTAAACACAACATTGCACCGACTGCCGCTGTTGATTTTGGATCGTCAATACGGCCTTTTTTGTTGAATGGATACCAACCCCCTGTTTTGTAGCCGTGTAATGGCAGAATACGAGAAGGCGGTACAGGCTGTAATACTTTTAATAGCGCTTGAATTCCCGGTAAACGAGAAGGGCGACCTGTCAGCAGTAAAACATCACAGGAGTAGTAATAAAGTACTTCACACAGTGCTTTTAAACTACGTGTGATATTAATACGTTCACCTGAAATAAATTCAGCGTGCAATTGCGCAAAGTTAATTTGTACAGGCACATTTAAAATGGAGAAACTATCTCCACCACCGAGCTCTTTATTGGTTGCGTCATCAATATAACGGCGTACATGTTCTGTCGGTAGAACGTTAAGTAATTCACCAAAAGTACTGTTAATGCCTTCATGAGGAACTAAGGGATCGTAGTTTTCGTATTGGCTTAAAATCTTTAACCCAATCGGATTAAAGATTTGTAGGGTAAGCTGTTGGCGCAACACTTGTTGCCCTGCATCTAAACCTTCACTGCCAAAAAGAGAAGACATCAGAGCATCAGCATCAGAAATACCCGCATCCGTTAATGCTGTGCGTAATGCAGGCAATACACAAATTTGGATGATATCTAATAAAATATCATCACCTGCAATTTTGAATCCTTCGCGGAATAACTGTGTTGGAATAATTTTGACGTTGCTACCTGTACCCGTATCCAATTTATAGCGTGTGATAACGAGATCGGTTGTTCCGCCACCAATATCAATTGAGGCAATCTTTAATGTACTATCACCCGTTAATGCGCGGTTATCTTCACGCACTTGGCTGGCAAAAAAGGCTTCGGTGCGCTCACCAAATTTAATTTGTGTTTCGTTGTAGAGGTAAACTAACTGGCCACAAGTGGCTTCATCCCATTTCACATGGATGTTTGGCATCGGTATACGACATTGTTCGTCTTTACCGTCAAAACGCAGTTTTTCGTCAGTCGGGTCCCAATTCATGGCTTTCCAAATTAGCCCTAATGCGTTTTCCATGCACGTCTCAAAAATAGCGCGCTCTGGTTTTGGCATCGCAGGTGGAATAGTCAAAATGATATTGCGCAATTGACGAGGCGCACTTGCGTGACTCATTTTAAGGCGTTGAGCTGGGCTGTTCATTTGTGTTAATGCCTGCGCTAACACTTCGGTTAACATCATGGTCATTAATGAACTGCGAGTATAGTTTGGCGTAAATACTGGCATGCGATCATCAGGCTCTAAACGGAATAACGGTTCACCGTGATCGTTTAGAAGATAAGTCATCGGCACAGCAGTCGCCAGTGGCTCTCTGTCTGTTTGACCAAAAGAGCGACTAAAGCGCCAACCCGGCGAATAAGGCGAGTCGTCCCATAAATAGCGTTTAGGGCTTGAAATACCTGTTGAACCTTCAGTACCTAAGCGTTGCGCTGCCATGCGATTGGCTTCTGGGCCAACGCGACCGATTGTTGGCCACATAAAGGCATTATTACGACCACTATTAACTGAAAAATCTTGTTTACCAAATTCAGCTTGCGCAAACTCAACACGGCTTTCAAATGGCTCATTATAGATTTGATAAGGGTGGCTTAAATCACGCAGTGTCATTTCATAGAGTTGCGTCAACCCTTTGTTATCATTGATATGATCTTCAATTAATATCCCACAAGTACGTGAGTTACCTACATCAAGAATAAGATCAACTTCAATTGCTGGCTCTTGCGGTTTGGTTTCGTTAATTTTGATTTCAGGTAAGCGGAGTTTCTCACCTAAGATATTGAGTAAATTGAGATAATGTGCCTGATGTTGAAACTCTTTGAGCGCCTCTTCAAGTTCATCATGGTACATTTTTGTTACAGCCAGCGCTCTTTCGCTAAAGACTTCCTTTAACCAACCATCAATCCATGGTGTTTCAAGGAAGTTCTCAACTTCATAGCCTAAATAGGCCAGCGCAAAAGCAACACCAGAGCGGACATCTTCTTCGTTTGGTGCAAGATAAGCGGTATTGGCGCGATTAGGCTCAATACGAGTATCAAATGCCACAACAACGCGGTGTGTATGTCCATCTTCATCGGGCTCTGGCAGTTGATGGAACATCATTCTTACCCAGTTATCAGGGCCTTGAGAGAATGCACGTGGTGGATTAAAACGGAAAAATGGCACTGGCAACCATGTGTCATTTAATAGCGTTAATGACTCTTCAAGGGAGAAACTAAATTCAGCTTCTCTCGGTGTTTGAGGCTGATTTTTAGGCGCAGGATAAAGATAGTTATCATCTCGTTCATTATAGATGAGTCGCATTAACGGGCCGTTTTCGCCTTTTTTAACAAACTCACCGTACTCTTTGCGCTGTGGTAGCTTAAAACCGAAATCCAGAAACTGAATATTACTGTCACGGATAAGGGTAATTTTATCTTTATAATCGGTCAGTGGCGCTAACATGAATTAGTTATTCTCCCGCTTCATTGATAATGGGAATGGCTGACTGTTCTCATATTTTCCTTGGCAATCAGCAATATTTTGGCTTCCTGGCTGGCAAATAATATTTGGCATCAAATAATTTGAGCCATCACTACACAGAGCCTGACCTTGGTTATTAATATTTAATCCGCCTTGATTAACGGCTGCGTTGACAGGTGCTTTGCAGGTCACGCCATCACTGCGAGTCATGACGACTTGTCCTTTGCCATTATCGAGTTGGTAATTTAGGCTCAGTGGCTTACCTGTTTTTTGATCTTGAATTCCCGCCCCTGCTTTCCATTGACCATTTAGGAATTGGGTTGAGCCATTCGCTAAGGCATTCGCAGGAATGGTCAGTGGTGTTGTGTTATCAACTGTCGCTGGCGGTGTCACATCGGGTGGCGCATTGGGATCAACAGGAGGGTTAGGTGTGTTGCTCTCATTTCCTGTATTTGGGTTGTTATCTGTTTTCGGTTGCTCATTTTGTGCCGCAGGATCAACGGGGGGGACATTCGGTTGCTGTGCATCTTCGGGCAATGTTCCTTCAGGTAAGGCACCTTGGTTATTGTCTGTTTGAGGATCAACCACAGGTAAACCCGTATTAGGATCAACCACTGCACCGTTACCGTCAGTGCCATTAATCACATTTCCATTCGCATCTACAGTACCTAATGTTCCTGTGTGAACAGTGCCTGTTGGCACACCGACGGTGTGACCGTTAGTTACCACTGTGGGAACTTTCGGTTTTTCAAGCGTAGGATCTGGCAATTTAGGCGCTTCAATATTTGGCGTTTTAATATCGACCGTAGGTAACGCTGGCGTTGAAAAACAGCCTCTTAAGAAGAAAATAGCGAGTAGAAGTAATAATAAAGGTAACAGCCACCATAAGAAACGCCACCAAGGACGCTTAGTGTCAGTAATGATGACATTTTCTTGGGCTGGTGGAACCGCTGTTGATGTAGGTGCGATTGGCGCAACCGCTGGCTTTAAGCAAGCAACAGGGTCAACTCTAAGTTGCTGATTGGCGCTGACAAAACCCCAAAAGGTAATAATCGGTTGTCCATCAACAATAAAAATATGGTTTTCATCAGGAAATTGGATAGTTTTACTGAGCAGGGCGCCAAAAAGCTGACTTTCTTTATTTCCAGCTCTTTGCTGTTCTTGTTCACTAAAGGCGATTAAATCATCTTGATTCTTTTTCAGTAGGGCATAAGCGGCAGTGCGCTCTTCTTCTGAAGCCGCAGACCAAGGAATAACAGAGCCGTCAATCGGTGAATACCAGTCAATACGCTCGCCTGTTTCATTTGGCTGAGGAATAGCAAGACATTGAGAAATATGTGCCTTTCCTCTTAAACGTAGAGTTTCACGTAGTTGCAGTGCCGAGATATAAACAGCCTGTCCATTTTCTCCCATAGGGAGGTAATTTTCTAATTTACCACTTCGTAAGAATGCTTTATTCACGACGATCATTCCGCTAGGCAAGATTATCTATGGGTAAGTTGGCTTATCCGTAAATAGGCTTTAAGGCTAAAAATAAAGATATAAAATTGATATACATTTTATATTATCAGAAATTGGGTGTCTATCTAGCGGATTATTTAGGGTTAATTAACTGATTATTATTAAAGGCTTTTTTATTTTTCTTGAGTGAAAGAGGGAATATTAAGATAACGATTATGATAATTAAATAATGATGTTACAGGTTGCGCTATATTTTCTTAAATATATGGATTAAATCACCGAGATATTGAGTTTTACATTAAAAAATAATGAAATAGAAGAAAAAAAAGACAAAATATAAAAGAATAAACTATTAATGATCATCTAACTGCTGTGATAATAATCACAAAATAGGTTTATTCTGAATAATGAGGAAATAAAAAAAGGAAAAAAATACCTAATTAAGGAATGCTCTTAAATAGATAAGATATAGAGCTTGTGAACTTCAATATAATAATAAAATACACGTAATACGTGAAAAAAATTCACCCTCAATGTGAAACCAAAGAGGGTGAGTTAAATATTAGAAACAGTAATCAATCATTATTTACAGTTCTTTGGAATATAATCTTCAATCGCTTTTCGAGTCATTAAACTGACTTCATTCGCATTACGCGCCGTGAAGACTTTACCGCCAGTGGCATTTGCCACACAGTTACCTGCACCAGTACCTAAAATATCCACCACATTAATGACGGCGCGAGGGTGAGCGCGTTTTAAGCTTCTGGCTGCGGCACAAGGGTCTTGATCGCAAGACTCTAAACCGTCTGATAACAATACAATAATGGTGTCACGATTATTGCCTTTAATTAAATTACCTGCACGCTTGATAGACTCGGCTAATGGTGTGCCACTATCGGGCTCAATACGTTTAATGTAACTGAGTAATTTTGATCTCTCATTACCACCATAAGCAGGGCTTGATTTCACAACACCACAGTCAGATGCCACAACGGTGGTAATTTTCATATCTGACGGAATGTTATTAATGATTTTTATTGCTGCGTTTCTTGCGGTTGTGATCCGTCGAGGTTCGGCATCATAACCTGGGAAAAGTTGTCCAGTTGAAGCGATATAGTCTAAATCACTCTCCGTTAAATTCATGCTCAGCGCCATAGAACCAGAGGCATCAAAGATAAGGATCACTTGAGGTGCAAGTTCCGCTGGGCGATCTGCGGGGCACATTTGTTTAATTTTACTGGCTAAGCGATTTTCACAGGTTGTATTTGCGGCTTTCTCTGTCACACCCGCTTTTTTCAATTCATCTTGTACACAAGCTTCTAATGGAGTGAGTTTTTTCACTGGCACAGGCTTAGGCACTGGTGCAGGTTCTGGTACCGGCTCAGGAATAGGCTCTGGTATAGGTTCTGGTACGGGTTCAGGGATTGGCTCTGGCTCAGGAACAGGCTCTGGTTTTGGCGGTATGACAACGGCAGGTTTCTCTTCAACCACAGGAGGAACTACTTTCGGATCAAAACAGCCTTTTAACCAAGACGCCAATAAAATTAAAAATAGCAAGAATAAGAAGAGTAATAGCCATCGTAGCCAGCGATTGCGTGTTTTGGCGGGTACATCAGCAAGCGCGGCACCCGCAGCCGCAGCACTTGCGCCCGCGGTGACTTGTGCAATAGGTGGCGGTAATGGTGTTGTGCGTGGCCACCATGTAATAACGGGTTGCCCATTAATAATATAGACACTTTCGCTATCAGGTAGCGTCGATGCTGTATCTAAAAGATGGCGCTCTTCATCCGTAATTCTATTTTGCGATGCTAATAGCGCCGTTTGCGTTTTAATATCGTTAAGGCGTTCATCTAAAATACGTCTTATTTCTTGCTGCTCTTGTCCTTGTAGCGACGTTAAGGCGATAGGATTACCAGAAACAGGAGAATACCACTCAATCACGTCATCCGACTTTTTCTCTGGCGTCGCAAATAGAGAACGATACTTAGTCGGAAAGTGTTGAGTTAGCAATTGAAGTAATTGCTGTTGGTGCGTTAAGGCAAAATCGGCGCGGGTAATATCAGCCGTTAATCGTGAGATTCGATTCATATTTTAGAGAGCCTTATGTGACGGCTATATTCGGTTAAAGAAAGCAATTTAAGATAGCAATATTATTGACTATAACGGTTTTATAAAAAAGGTGAAATTAAAGCGCTCACTTTTTTAATATAAGACAAAATTAAATTTCATTTCTAAATCCGCTCAATTTATTTCTCTATTTTAACAGGGGAAATAATTCATTTGCTTATTTATCTTCACTCCCATTAGGATGCGCATTTATGTTAAAGATAAAGATCGCAAATTGGCCGATCTCTCTTATTGAGTACTGGCGAATATTGATATAGCACATAGAGCATCAAGGCATTACAAGGTATGTTACCTACACTAAAAAATAGCCAAATCATTCGCTTTTAGGGGAATTTATTCCTCTTTTTACGTTGATATAACAGCAGGTTTCTGATGACAAATAAAATAAATAATAACCAATTACTTAATGATGTAACTCGCTACTGGAATATCAGAGCTGAAAGTTATAGTGAGTCTAATCAACAGGAATTGCTGAGCGAGAAACAACAGAAATGGCGTCATCTGTTATTAGGGCATATCAAAGAAGGTGAAACCTTAAAAGTGCTTGATATTGGTACGGGTCCTGGTTTTTTTGCCATTTTATTAGCGTTATCAGGTCATGATGTCACGGCAATTGATGCAACTGAAGGCATGTTGCTGGAAGCCAAACAAAATGCGCAAACGCATCAGGCAAATATTCAATTTATTCGCGGTGATGTACACCAACTGCCTTTTGCCAGTGAACAATTCGATTTAGTGGTGAGTCGCAACGTGACATGGAATTTAAAAGCGCCTCAAAAAGCGTATTCGGAGTGGTTTCGTGTATTAAAACCAGGTGGTAGTTTGATTAATTTTGATGCTAATTGGTATTTACATCTTTTTGATGAAAATTACTGGCAAGGTTTTGTGGCAGATAGAGAGCGTTCAATTGAAAAGCAAGTTGAAGATCACTACGTCAATACAGATACCAAAGAGATGGAACGAATTGCCCGCCAATTACCATTAAGTCAAATTAAACGCCCACAATGGGATATTAATACCCTGTTAGAAGTCGGTTTTAGTCGATATATGATAGATATTCGCATTGGTGATTTTGTGTGGAACGAAGAAGAAAAGATTAATTATGGCTCCACACCGATGTTTATGATCCACGCACAAAAACAAAGAATAGATAATTAAAGGAGAATAACGTGAAGCCCTTATTTTCAGTGTTCCCAACACTATTATTAACACTTGCATGTGCTTTTCCTGCGTTAGCAGATAAAAGTAATAATATGTTGGATTATGCCAGCACAAAAGACATTCGTGATATTAACCCGCATCTCTACTCTGGTGAGATGGCAGCTCAAAACATGGTATTTGAATCCCTTGTATTAAATACCGAAAAAGGTGTTGCACCTTATTTAGCGGAGCGTTGGGATATTTCTCCTGATGGAAAGAGCTACACCTTCTTTTTACGTCATGATGTGACTTTTAGCGATGGTGAACCTTTTAATGCTAAAGCAGTAAAATTAAATATTGAAGCTGTGCTAGACAACTATGAACGACATGCGTGGTTAGAGTTAGTTCGTCAGATTGATAGTGTTGAAATTGTTGATGAATTCACGGTTAAATTAAATCTAAAAAACCCTTACTACCCAACATTAACTGAATTAGGTTTAACTCGTCCATTCCGCTTTATTTCGCCAAATTCTTTTATTAATGGCAAAACAAAAACGGGTGTTGCGAACTATATTGGTACAGGGCCTTGGGTATTAACTGAGCATAAAAAAGACCAATATGCTGAGTTTAAAGTTAACCCAAATTATTGGGGAGAGAAGCCGGTATTAAATGGCGTGATGTGGCGAGTGATCCCCGATAGACAAACCATGTTACTTTCTCTACAAAAAGGGGATATTCAGCTTATTTTTGGTGCAGATGGCGACATGTTAGATATGGATTCATTTGAAGCTCTTATGGCGTCAGATAAATTCAAAACTGAAATGAGCGCACCGATCGCTTCTCGCGCAATTGTGCTCAATAGTAGTCGTGCAATGACATCCAGCCAAAAAGTCCGCCAAGCATTACAATATGCGGTTGATAAAGAAGGGATTGCACAAGGTATTTTAGCGGGTAGCGAAAAAGTCGCTGATACTTTAATGGCGCGCAGTGTGCCTTACTGTGATTTTGATTCTCCAACTTATGCTTATCAGCCAACAAAAGCGATTGAACTATTAGAAGCCGAAGGCTGGGTATTACCAAAAGGTAAAGCTATTCGTGAGAAACAAGGTGAGAAATTACAGCTGTTGCTCTCTTATAATGTGAATAATGCCGTTGAGAAAGAGATAGCTGAACTTATTCAAGATGACTTTAAAAAGATTGGTGTCGGTTTAACGATTTTAGGTGAAGAGAAACAAGCCTATTTAGATAGACAAAAAAATGGTGATTTTGATTTACAATATTCACTGTCATGGGGAACGCCTTACGATCCCGCTTCTTTTGTTTCATCATTTAGAATACCAGCTCACGCAGATTATCAAGGGCAAAAAGGGTTGGCAAATAAAGTCCAATTGGATGCAATGATTGGCGAGTTATTAATTACACCTAATGAAGCGCGCCGTCAGGAACTCTATAAAAACTTGTTTACGTCATTAGCCGAGCAAGCGGTCTATATTCCGTTAACCTATTCACGTACTAAGGCGATCCATCGTAGTGAATTAGAAAATGTGGGCTTTAATCCATCTCAATATGAAATACCGTTTGAAAAGATGCGCTTTAAGCCTTAATTAATGCATCAATGAGATTAACCAAAATAAGTGAAGCTCGTAATATCAACGTGCTTCACTGATCAAATCTTATGCTACGTTATATATTCTGGAGAGTGCTGGCTATCTTCCCACTGGCACTGATCATTTCATTTATTGCCTTTATTCTGTTGGAATTAGCTCCGTCTGATCCTGCGGAAGTCGCGCTACGCGTCAATGAAATAGTCCCCACACCCGAAGCCATTGAAGGCATGCGCCATGAGTTAGGGTTAGATAAGCCTTTTTTTACGCGTTACTTTTTGTGGTTAATGGCGGGTTTGCAACTCGATTTTGGTACCTCTTTTCTTACAAGAACCCCTGTTATTCAAGAGATGTTAAGGGCGTTACCTCCAACACTTTGGCTAGCTTCAACCGCGCTATTCTTTACGATTATTCTGACACTCCCTTTAGCATTATGGTGTGTGGCTAAACCTCAAAGTTTTACGGATAAATGTATCCGTTTCATTGTGTTTATTTTAACGGCTATTCCTAATTATTGGCTAGGATTGCTATTAATTTGGGGAGTCGCTGTTTATTTGGATTGGTTGCCTGTCAGCGGGATGCTATCGCCTCAGTCTGTTATTTTGCCTGCTCTGGCGCTCTCTTTAGGGTATATCGGCACTTATTTACGGTTATTACGCGGTGCGATGTTAAATCAATGGCATCAGCCTTATGTCTTTTATGCCAAAGCGCGTGGATTACCTGATAATCTTATTTTGCGTCGCCATATTTTACGTAATTCGCTGTATTCCAGTTTAACGGCTTTAGGGATGAGTATTCCAAAGCTTATTGCTGGTACGGTGGTGATTGAGAATATTTTTGCTTGGCCGGGAATAGGGCGACTATGTATCAGTGCTATATTTGGTCGTGATTATCCGATGATACAAGCTTATATTTTATTGATGTCACTGTTATTTCTCTTTTTTAATTTTCTGATGGACGTCATTCAAATGATGGCAGATCCACGGCTAAGGAGATAATGATGTGGCGGATTTTTTGGCAACGACTCGGAAAAGATAAAAGTGCGCAACTGTGTTTATTGGTGATTATGATTGTGGTTATTGCAGGAATATTCGCCCCTTGGTTAGCTCCGCATGATCCCACATTAACCTCGATACGCTTGAAATTTAAGCCTATAAGCTTTGATTACCCGCTGGGTACGGATAATTTAGGGCGCTGTATCTTTTCAAGGTTATTGTTTGGTGTAAGAACGACGGTATTTTATGCCTTATTAGCCATGAGTGTGACATTAATGATTGGTTGGTTAATGGGAATGTTAGCTGGATTTTTTCATGGCAAGACAGATACCTTGATTATGCGGTTATGTGATGTGGTTTTGTCATTCCCAGCAGAAATTATGATCTTAGCGTTAGTGGGAATAATGGGGCCAGGTATTGGTAATATCTTAATTGCCGTTATTTTAGTGAAATGGGCATGGTATGCCAGAATGATCAGAGGCGTTGTTCGCCAATATTCCCATCGTAATTACATTGCATATGCACAGGTGATTGGTGCACCTTCTAGTCATATTTTACGACGTCATTTATTACCCGTCACCTTTGCTGAAACTATTGTCTTAGCATCAACGGATATTGGTAGTGTTGTTTTAATGATCTCGGCGCTCTCCTTTTTAGGGTTAGGTGTACAACCACCAACGCCAGAATGGGGAAATATGCTTAGTGAAGCAAAAAATGTCATGGTATTACACCCAGAGCAAATGTTACCCGCAGGCATTGCCATTACCCTTGTTGTCACCGCATTTAATTTTTGGGGTGATTTCTTACGTGATGTGTTTGATCCAGATAATCGCCAGTCAGTAGGAGAAAAGCATGAACAACTTACTGACGCTTGAGCACGTTTCTATTACTCATCAAGAAAGCGGAAAAAAACTGATTGATGATATCTCTTTCTCGATAAAGCAAGGGCGTACATTAGCGATTGTAGGCGAAAGTGGTAGTGGCAAGAGTTTGATTAGTAAAGCTATTATGGGATTACTACCTGAACAATTAGTCATGTCAGGGGAGATTTTCTTGAATGGAAAGAAAATCAGTCATGAGGCGCTTTCTCAACGTCGAGCTTTATTGGGGACATCTTTAGGTGTGATTGTGCAAAATGGCATGAGTGCCTTTGATCCTCTAATGAGAATAGGAAAGCAATTTTGCCAAACTTTAATCTACCATTTTTCCTATTCTAAAAAGCAAGCCGTAGAAGAAACTGAGTTGGCATTATCTCATGTATTTCCTCATCAATTTCAATCTATTATGCAAGCATTTCCTCATCAATTAAGTGGTGGGCAATTACAACGTGTGATGATTGCGATTGCACTTACCTTATCACCGACGTTATTAATTGCAGATGAACCGACAACGGCACTTGATGCACCTCTTCGCCAAGATATTTTAAAACTACTCCAGCATGTCGTCACAACTCATCATTCAACACTGATTTTTATTTCTCATGACTTAGGGATAGTCAATGAAATTGCTGACGATATATTAGTGATGCAAAAAGGAAAAATGGTTGAATGCGGTGAGAAAATAACCGTTTTATCGCATCCAACACAAGAATATACGCGTTATTTAATTAATGCACGCCGACAGCTTTCATTACGTTTCGAACAATTAATTAATAAAAAATAGATTAATAGTATCCAAATAAAAGAGGGTTTATGTTATTAAGCGTTGAGAATATTAGTAAGTATTATACTCAAAAAAATAACACACTATTTGGTGAAAAAGTGAAGGTTATCGACTCACTCTCTTTTAATATTAATTCGAGTGAAGTTTTTGGTTTAGTGGGTGAAAGTGGCAGTGGTAAAAGTACATTAGCGCGTTTAATTTGTGGATTAGAGTTACCTGATAGTGGAGCTATCTTTTTAAATAATAAGCCCGTTACAAAACGACTTCATCGCCAAGGTATAATTAGTATCGTTTTTCAAGATTATATGACTTCTGTTAATCCAACATTAACGGTAGGCGAAATTATTGCTGAGCCGATTAAAATCATTAATCCAAGTATTAGCACTCAAGCACTGAAAACACTTATTTTTGCTTTTTTAGATAAAGTAGAATTACCTAAAAGCTGCTATACCCGTTATATATTTGAACTTTCTGGAGGACAGGCTCAACGGGTATGTTTATGTCGTGCATTAGCATCTTATCCAAAACTTATTGTATTAGATGAAGCGCTTAGCTCTTTAGATATTCCCACTCAAGTTCAAATATTAGATTTATTAAAACAGTTAAAAGAAGAATTTACACTCTCTTATCTTTTTATTAGTCATGATATTCAAACCGTGGCTTATTTCTGCGATAAAGTGATGTTCTTTTTACAAGGTAAAAATATTGAATTGTGTGAGATAAATAACCTAGGTAAAGTCACGCAGGATTATTCAAAAAAATTAATTCAATCTGTTATTTAATCGATAAATAGTAATAAAAACAGCAGTAAAATACTGCTGTTTTTTATTGGCAAAAATTAAAGATTATTCATTAAATGTTCTTGAACTGCTTTTGCATCGTTTGCAGCATTGAAATCAATACCAAAATTCAGCGTGCCTTCTTTAAGCTCAATGCTACGTGGTGTTGCTTTAGAGCAGGTAATATTCTGTATTTTTTCTTTTACCGTTTCTTGTGCTATTTTTGAGCTCTCACAAGTATTAATTACGCCTTTTAATCCTTCGCTACAATAACTATCAACACCTATTGTTTTTAAATCATCAGCAGTAAATGCAGACCAATCAAAAGCCACTTTTATATTGGTATCACAGCTTTTATTTAAATCGACAACACGAGATTGAATATTCTCCTCGAATTTTTGTTGTAATTCTTTTTCAGCTAATGTCGCTGCAAAGGTAGAAGAGGAAATAAGCAGTAGAGAAAGACTAATAGCAATGTTTTTCAACATAATTAAATGCTCCAAAAAAGAATATATAAATTTAAATTAACTTATTAAAAGTAAAGTAATAGAGCGTTATAGCAATAGGAATATTATTGTTTTTGTTTGTTTTATTATTTTTTGAATAATATCTCCTATTATTAGAGAGATATCTTTTTATAAAAGGGTATTTATTGTCGAAATATTGCTATTTTTATAAGTGCTTTTACTTACCTTATTAATTAAATGTTCGTTAGTTTCATAACGAACATAATCGATTCAGTACGTCATCTAAATAACGCATAAAGCCAAATAAATAAATTATCAATAAAATCATGATATTAAATTATCTATGTAGATCTGCATCACAAACTAATCTTATTGTGATTGTTTTTTCAGCATGCTCGAATTAACTTGCTAACTCGAAGTAGCAAAAATTAGCATAGCGTTAGCAAATGATGAGGGTTCGCATGGAACAACAATATTTTATTGGCGTTGATGTTGGCTCAGCCAGTGTCCGTGCAGCGGTATTTGATAGCAATGGAAAGCGTTTGGGCTTTTCTGTCCGCCCTATTGCTCAATTCCGCCCAAAAACGGATTTCGTTGAGCAATCGTCTACCGATATTTGGCAGCAGGTTTGCACGACTGTAAAAGAGTCGGTGGCGTTATCAGCTATTGATCCTATCCATGTGAAATCTATTGGCTTTGATGCCACTTGTTCTTTAGTTGCTGTGGATAAGGATGGCAAAGGGCTTTCTGTTTCACCGAGCGGCAAAGCGGAACAAGATATCATCATGTGGATGGATCACCGTGCTGTACAAGAAACGGTTACCATTAATCTGACCAATGATCCTTCACTGCGATATGTCGGTGGTGAAGTGAGTATTGAGATGGAATTGCCAAAAATTCTCTGGTTAAAAAATCATTATCCAGAGCGTTATCAAAACGTATGGCGATTTTTTGATTTAGCTGACTTTTTAGTTTGGAAAGCAACATCAGGGGATGTAGCAAGTACCTGTACATTAACCTGTAAATGGAACTATTTAGCACATCAGGGACAATTTAGTGAGAGCTTGTTAGCCGATGTAGGTTTGGATGAATTATTAGAAAAAGTACCACAAACCATCCTTGCGTTAGGTGAACAAGCGGGTTGTTTAGATGAGTCGGTTGCCAATGCGTTTGGCTTGCACACGGGTGTCATTGTTGCTTCAGGCATTATTGACGCACATGCAGGTGGCTTGGCATTAACGGCATCACAACCTGAAGGGAGTTTGGCAATTATCAGTGGTACGTCTAACTGCCATATGATCGTAAGTCAATATCCCATTATGGTGCCGGGTGTTTGGGGACCTTATTTTGGCGCGATGTTACCAGACTTATGGCTAAATGAAGGCGGTCAAAGTGCTGCTGGTGCGTTAGTCGAGTGGTCTATTCGTCGTCATGAGTCATGGGCTGAATTAGAACAAGAAGCGAATGAAAAAGGGGTGAATTACTACGCCTTATTAAATGAAGCTGTCGCTGAATTGGAAGAAACAGAACAATATCCAACCGCACAGTTTCATGTTTTGGCTGATCACCATGGTAATCGCTCTCCGCGCGCTAATCCTGCCGCAAAAGGTATGGTAAGCGGATTAACGTTGGAAAGTGGTCGTGTTGCATTGGCTCGTTATTATCTTGCAACACTGCAATCTATTGCTTATGGCACACGCCATATTATCGACACACTTGAAGATGCTGGACATCAAATTAATCGCATCGTGATGTGTGGTGGTGCAACGAAAAATCCATTGTGGCTACGCGAATATGCTAATGCGACAGGCCGTGAAATTCATTTAGCGCAAGAAGAAGATGCAGTGAATTTAGGGGCTGCATTATTAGGTGCCGTAGCGTGTAAAGCCTTTGATGATTTCTCTAAAGCTGCCAGCGCAATGGTACGAGAAGGTGGCATTATCGCACCAGATAGCGACACGTTTGCCTTCCATCAGGCCAAATATCAAGTTTATTTGCAGATGTATCAAGATCAGCAGCGTTATAACGAAATGATGTCAGATTGTTGACCACTAATTTTTCCGATTATGAACCGAGTTTACCTTACCAGGGATACCTTATGTTGAACTTAAATCTACCAAAATTACCAACGACCATTACAGCAGGTTCTAAAGAGATCCTGATGGTCACCAACGCAGACTTACGTGAGCCTGCAAACGTAACGTGCTGGCCTGTACAGAAAAAATTTGAAGATAAACTGGCCACAGCATTAGAAGCTCAAGGTTACAAAATGAAGCGTGCTCATGAGATTAATGAAGCTCGTGGTCATGGCTTTATCAGCAGTCAGCGTGAAGGTTGCGATATGTTTGCTGCAATCGATCCTGATGCGCCTGTTATCGTGTTATTAACCGCATGGCAATATTCACACCATATTGCCTCTTCTTTAGCACACCATCGTGGCCCTATTTTACTGCTGGCTAACTTTGATGGCACATGGCCGGGTCTGGTGGGCATGTTGTGTTTAGCGGGTACGATGACCAGTTTAGGTAAAAATTATTCACGTTTATGGTCAGAAGAGTTTGATGATGAATTCTTTGTAGATGGCTTAGCAACTTGGTTAAAATATGGTTATGTAAATCATAAGCTTAGCTATCTTACAGATATTGCGCCAACACACAGGGTAATGGCGTCAGAAGCCGGCGAAGTGGGTCGTAAAGTCGGTGAATATATAATTAAAAATAAAGAAATAATCGGTTTGTTCGATACATTCTGTATGGGAATGATTAACGGGGTCTTCCCACAACAGGCAATGATCAATATTGGTATGCCAATTGAATCCCTTTCTCAGTCTGCGTTACTGGTCGAAATGGCGAAAGTACCGACAGAATTAAGAGAGGCATGTTTACAGTGGTACGAAGATAACGGGATGACGTTTATGTTTGGTCAAGATGACAAAACTGAACTCACTCGTGAACAAGTGATGGAGCAGTGCGCCATGATGATTGCAATGGCGCGTTTCGTAAAACGTTTTGGTTTAACTGCGGTGGGTGTGCAATATCAGCAGGGCTTAAAAGATTGTTGCCCTGCGTCTGACTTTGCTGAAGGTGCGATTGGTTCGACCGCGCGTTTCCCACTACCAGATGAAAACGGCGAGATTATCTGTCCTAACACGCCAATTCCTTGTATCAACGAAGTGGATATGGGTACGGCTATTCCTCAAACGATGTTATGGCGTTTATTAACATCACTAGGATTACCAGCTGAAACCACACTACATGATATTCGTTGGGGTAGTGAGTATGAAGGAACATTCTACTGGGATATGGAAATTTCAGGCTCTGTTCCTTTTGAACACCTCAAAGGTGGCCTAAAAGGTGCAACAGGTTATCGCCAGCCTCCGATGTTCTTCCCTAAAGGAGGTTCAACTATCGCGGGTCAAGGCAAGGCAGGACGCTTGTTATGGGGCCGTGCACACTATGAAGGTACTGATGTGATTATGCATATCGGTACAGGTGTGGCGGTAGAATTACCTGAAGCAGAATTTGAACGTCGCCGTAGAGCAACTAACTACGAATGGCCATTACTGAACTGTACGTTAGATGGCGTAACTCGTGATGACCTTATGGCGGGACATCAAAGTAACCACATTACTGTGGCTTATGTTGATGAAGATAAATTGGCGTTTGTGCTAAAAGCATTCGTTGCTCAAGCACTGACTCAAGGTATCCAAGTGAAAGTGGCAGGCGATGCCATTAACTTACTGTAAGGAATTGATGATGAGTCAGCAAAAATACGTCGGTGTTTGGCCTGTTATGCTAACCCCTTTTGATGCCAAAGGGGAGATTGATTGGGCGTCATTAGAGCGCCTTGTAGACTGGTATATCGATTCTGGTGTACATGGACTATTTGCCGCCTGCCAATCAAGCGAAATGTTTTATTTAAGTGATGAGGAAACTCAAGCGCTTACCCGTTTTATCGTTGAAAAAGCAGATGGAAGAGTACCTGTAGTTGCTTCTGGTCATACTGCAACCGCATTAAGTCAGCAAAAAGAACAATTGCAGGCAATGGCAGGTACTGGCGTCGATGGCGTCATTATGATCAGTAATCGCTTGGCTCTAGTCGGGGAGTCAGATGATAAAGCGATGGAAACACTGCAAGTCTTAACCAATGTGGTACCAAAAGAGATTGATTTGGGTATCTATGAATGCCCTTATCCTTACAAGCGCTTGTTATCTGAAGAGATTGTAGAGTGGTGTGCACAAAGTAATCGCTTTACCTTTATCAAAGATACGTGCTGTTCTCTTCCGATGATAGAACGTCGTTTGGCATTATCAAAAGGAACTCGTTTGCATCTTGCAAACGCTAACAGTCAAACGCTATTAGCTTCATTCCAAGCTGGATGTCAGGCATATAGCGGTGTTATGGCAAACTTCCATCCAGAGCTTTATGTTTGGCTTTATGAGAATTGGAAAGATAAACCAGAGCAGGCTGCGGTGTTAGCAGATTATTTATCAACAGCAGCGATGACCGAAACACTGGATTATCCAGCATGCGCTAAATATCATCAGCGCCTGATTGGTAACTTCAGCACACTGGTCTGCCGTTCCCGTAACAGCAGTCAGTTTGAAAACTCATTTTTCCCTTCTGCCGTCAATAGCATGACTGCATTGGGTGAAAATATGAAGAAGTGGCTTTCGTTAGATTAATTTAGGACACAGGAGTAGGAATATGCCTTTCGTGATGAAGGAAACCCAGTTTGTGCTTGATAATGCACATTCACTTTTTAATCACTGCCATGCTTCAACGATTGTGCGTGTGCCTAACTCTGAGCGTTTGTTAACCGCTTTTTTCGCTGGCGATAAAGAAGGTAGCGGTAATACCGCTATCTGGCTAGTGATGAAAGAGGGTGATCATTGGCAACACGCTCAGCCTGTTGTTAAAAATCCGGGTGTTGCGCACTGGAATCCAGTTTTACATGTTGACCCATCAACAGGTAATATCTGGCTGTTTTATAAAACGGGTCCCGATGTACATAGTTGGACGACCCAATACGTTATCTCGAAGGATGGCGGAAATAGCTGGAGTTTACCGAGTGAATTGGTTTCTGGTGATGTAGCACCTAGAGGTCCTGTGAAAAATAAAGTGTTAGTGATGTCGAATGGCGAGTGGTTGGCACCAGGATCGGTTGAGGATGACCAATTCTGGGATGCGTTTGTCGATATTTCGAGTGACAACGGTCAACACTGGTTGCGAGTAGATATTCCAATTGAACATCATAAAGGTGAACAGGCGGAACATGAAATCTGGCAGGGTTTAAAGGACGATGCCTTATGGGAGACTGATCTACAACGCGTTTTTCAATGGGATGGCGTGATACAGCCAACACTATGGGAATCCCGGCTTGGGCATGTGCATGCCATGATGCGGAGTACGCGCGGTACGATTTATCGTAGCGATTCAACGGATTATGGGCGCAGTTGGTGTCCAGCTTATGCAACAATATTACCAAATAATAATAGCGGCATTGATGTCGTCTCCTTCGCAGATGGTCAACTGGCATTGGTGTATAACCCGAATTCAGGTAACTGGAGTCGTCGTTATCCCATCTCTGTCAGTCTTTCATCCGATAATGGCAGTACTTGGTCTGAACCATTCGATTTACTCGATGGGGAAGGCGAATTTTCATATCCGGCTATTATTGCTGAAAACAATACCCTACACGTTACCTTTACTTGGAACCGAAAAAACATTGTTTATCAGCAGTTAATGGCTACTCAATAAAAATGTGGAGAAAGGGTTTTATGAAAAAGAGTCTACTCGCAGCGTTGGCGATTACGATGACACTGGGCATGGGGAACGCAGTTGCCCAACAGTTAACGTATCCTACAAAAAATATTGATGTTGTCATCCCGAAAAATCCAGGCGGTGGTACTGATACTTCTGCACGTACTATCATTGAATTTGCAAAAGATGTGATGCCGGCTGGACGTATTTTCGTTCCTGTGAATAAGCCTGCGGGTAATGGTTTAACAGGTCTGATTGAAGTTGCTAATGCGCGCCCAGATGGCACGAAATTAGTAATGACAACCGTTGAACTTGCGATGTTCCCACACCAAGGAAAATCACCAGTTACTTATAAAGACTTCACCCCAATCGCAACAACTATCGCTGATCCAGTGGTGTTAGTTGTTAATGCTGAATCACCTTACACCACGTTACAAGAGTTTATCGATGGCGCGAAAGCGAACCCAGGTAAACTGAAAGTGGGTAACTCAGGGATGGGTGCTATTTATCACTTAGCGGGCGTTAATATCGAACGTACCACGGGAGCTAAATTTAACCATATCCCTTATAACGAAGGTACAGGCCCTTCAATCGCAGCTTTAGTGGGTAACCACCTTGATGGCGTATTAACAACTCCGGGTGCAGTTAAGTCTCAAGTTGATGCTGGTATTCTACGTGTTCTTGGTGTAATGGATGAGCGTCGCTTCCCATTATTCCCAGCCGTACCTACTTTCAAAGAAGCATTGAAATTAGACACTAACGTGAAAATGCGTGCTTGGGCTGTATTAGCAACAACAGCTAATGTCCCTGATAACGTGAAAAAAGAGTTAGTCGGTGCATTCTCTGAAGTGGTTCAAAAACCTGAATATCAAGAAGCACTGAAAAAACAAGGTATTATGCCTGTTTACATCACAGGTGACGATGCTTACCAAATGATGAAAGAAGACCACGAAATGTATGCTGAGTTAATTTCAGCAACTCTGAAAAAATAACCTTTCTATGATAAACCACCCTATCCGCAAGCTGGATAGGGTCGGGGAGATCCCGACATGACTAAAATCAATACAATCATCGGTGCGATTTCAGTAGCTTTTGGGCTACTTATTATCTATCTCTCCCGTGATATGAGTATGTTTGATGAATATGGTGTACCAGGAGAGCGTTTCTGGCCTTATGGTTTAGCCATCTTATTTGTTTTACTGGGGATTTTTCAATGGATAGGTGTGATTGTGCAAAAAGTAAAACACGTTCACCAATCTGTTGACTTAAGTTCGACTGCGGTTAAGCGTGCTTATGGCTTAGGCATTTTTATGCTGCTATATGCAACTGGCTTGTATTTTTTTGGTTTTATTATTCCGTCATTGCTTCTTATCCCAATCATTATGTGGTTGATGAATGAAAGAAAGCCTATTGCGCTGGTTGTTATTCCAGTCGTAATGGTTGCCGCCGTTTATGTCTTCTTTGACATTATCTTTAATTCACCTCTGCCAACCTCCGTCTTTTTTGAGTAAGCGGTAAAGGAGCTTTGAGATGGAAATACTAGACGCTTTAATGGTCGTTTTCAGTCTGGAAACGATAACGATGATCCTGTTGGGGGTATTCGCGGGTATTATTATCGGCGCATTACCAGGCCTAACAGTGAATATGGGGATTGCATTACTCCTCCCGTTAACTTACTCCTTCCAAGGAATGACAGGGATCTTATTATTATTGGGGATGTATTGTGGTGCCGTATATGGTGGCTCAATTACCGCAATACTAATAAGTACACCAGGAACACCCGCTTCTGCTGCAACGGTATTGGATGGTTATCCAATGGCGAAAAAAGGTGAAGCAGGAAGAGCACTGGGTTTATCTACGATGGGCTCTATGTTTGGGGGGATCTTTAGTACGATTGCCCTGATTGTTATTGCGCCTCAATTGGCAAAAGTAGCAACGGGTTTCTCTGCTGCTGAGTATTTTGCGCTCGCTGTATTTGGCATAAGTATTATTACCAGTGTATCATCGCAATCGATTGTGAAAGGATTAATGGGCGGGGCAATTGGTTTAGCAATCGCAACCATTGGACTTGATCCGATGACATCAGGACCTCGTTTTACCTTTGATACTGTGTATTTAATGGGTGGTGTTTCATTTATTCCTATCCTGGTTGGCCTGTTTGCTTTTTCTCAAGGACTTATTAGCTTCGAAGAAGAGTACCGTGAGCGTAAGCAGAAGAAAAACGAAAAAATTAATGCACGTATTCACCGTGTATTACCAACGTGGGCAGATTTTAAACGCGTATTACCAACATATTTACGCTCTTCTGCTATTGGTACAACGATTGGCGCTATTCCGGGTACGGGCGGAGATATCTCATCATTTATCTCTTATAACGAAGCGAAACGTTGGTCTAAACATCCTGAAGAGTTTGGTCATGGTTCACCAGAAGGTGTGTCTGCACCAGAAGCTGGTGCAAACTCAGTGACAGGCGGAACCATGGTGCCTTTAATGACCTTAGGTATTCCAGGTGATGGTGCAACTGCTATTATCATGGGTGCATTTATGGTTCAAGGATTGGCATTAGGGCCTCAGCTCTTTACTGACAATCCAGTTGAAGTTAACAGTATCTTTATTGGTTTGATGATGGCGAATATTTTCCTCGGTATCTTAGGTTTCTTATGTATGAAACTCTTCGTTCGAGTGATGGATGTTCCGCGTCGCGTATTAGTACCAATTATCTTTGTATTATGTAGTGTAGGTGCTTATTCTGTGAACCATAGCATCATCGATGTGTTTGTGATGATGGGGGCAGGGTTACTCGCTTACATTATGATTAAGCTTGATTTCTCCATGTCTCCTGTGGTTATCGGGATTATCTTAGGGCCGATGGCAGAATCAAACTTACGCCGTGCTTTAATGATGTCTCAGGGTGATTTATCTATCCTGTATACACGCCCAATTACAGCGACATTCTTAGGTATTGCGATACTGACGTTGATCCTACCCATTATTGGACCTTCGTTAAAAGCGATGTGGAAGAAATACCGAGCTAAGCCTGCTCAATAAAGGTTAATCAGCCCTCATCATTACGATGAGGGCTATATCAATGATGGAATATTAATGGCAAAAACAGTTGAACAGATTGCAAATGACCTGAATTTGTCTATTACCACAGTCAGATTGGTATTAAATGGCAAAGGTGATCAATACCGGATCAGTGCAAAAACGCAAAAGAAGATAGCAGACTATGTTGAGGTGTTTGGTTATACCGTCAATCATGCGGCTAGAAGCTTAAAGCTTAATAAAACAGATACCTACGGATTGGTTATTCCTCGTCTTTCTAACCCATTCTTTGCCGCTTTAGCTGAAAAATTAGAGATGCATTGTCACCAAATTGGTTGTCAGCTAACGATTAGCTGTACTTATGGTGATATCAAAAATGAAAATAAGCTCGTTAAATCAATGGACGAGCGTAATGTTGATGGTATTTTTATTGTTTCGTCTAGCCGCAAAAATCAGCTACATCATGTTAAGCATCGTCAAAAACCATTGGTTTTTTTAGATAGAGATTTCTCTGTTAGTGAAGCTATTTGTGTCGCTTCAGATAACTGTGACAGTGGTGCTCAGCTGACAAGAGCGATGATAAAGCAAGATGCGCCAATCCACTTTTTTGCGGGTGATGCATTATTACCAACTATTGCCGCTCGTTTGCGCGGTTATGTGCAAGCCATAAAAGGGCATTATGGTGATGATAACCGCGTCACTGTCTCTTATGCTGAACATAATACGACCAAAGATGGTGAGCGGATGATGAAGCAGTATTTGGAGCAACATCAGCAAATACCTTCTCATTTTATTGCTTCATCGTTGCCTATTCTTGAAGGTTTATTGAGTGTTATCCGTCAACGTGAAGGGAGTATCCCTGCTCATCTTCATATTGGTACATTCGATGATCATGTGATGCTCAGTTTTTTACCGAATAATGTGTGGTCCATGAAGCAGGACGAAGCGTTATTGGTAGAAAAAGCCTTTGAAATCATGACGGCAAAAATTTCAGGCACTGCCGTGAAAGCGCCTGCACTTATCAAAACACAGCTTATTGAACGTCTCATTCCAGCCTAATGAGTCAATTAGCAAACTTATTCGCCTCACTTTGTGAGTAGAGTAGACATTTTAATTGACTCATTGCTGTACAAATAAACCACAATCGCGACATTAGTCTGTTTGTTTTATTGTTATTCTTTTTTTTATCTTTGTGAACGCGCGTTACTCTATTTATAGAGTCTTAACAAAAATAGGGGCTCTTGATTATCTGTGATCAGAGGCTCATAATTTAAGCGTATAGTTCCATTTTATTAATATAAAAGGATATTAAAGAAAGATGAACGATGATGTTGACCGATGTCCTGAGTGCGAAGTAAGGGCATATTATACGGATGATTTTGTTCGTGTTTACCAAGCCTATTCTAATACTATTGCTCAGAGCGCAGTCGCAAACGGAACTTTTGTTTCGCCCCCTTTTAGTATGACCCGCATGACGTGGGTAAAACCTTCCTTTCTTTGGATGATGTACCGTTCTGGCTGGGGACGCAAAGATGCTAATCAAGCGTCTATTCTTGCGGTTGATATTACGCATGAAGGTTTTCAAGAGATGCTGACACAAGGTGTTGTGAGTCATTTTGATCCAGACCGCTATGCGAGCGCAGAAGCTTGGAAAGAAGCATCAGAAACCAGTAATATCCGCATTCAGTGGGATCCTGAACGTGATATTTATCTTAATCGACTCAACTATCGCACCATTCAAATTGGTCTGCGTAATCAAGCCGTTGAAAAATACTGCAAAGAGTGGATTGTGGATATTACGGATATTACCGATAAGGTACATAAAATAGATGCTTGTATTGCTAATGGTGATCTCGACACCGCATACAGCCTATTACCCGTAGAAAAACCTTATCACTTTGGTGAGTAATTCATCAAAATGTCACCCCGCTTAATTGGCGGGGTAATTGCGTTATTGGATCATGCTCTGATAAGTTCAGGACGAACACCCAATGTATGGCAAATAGCATACGTTAATTCTGAACGATTAAGTGTATAAAAGTGAAAATCTTTTACCCCTTCACGGCTTAAAATCTTCACCATATCAATGGCAATAGAAGCACCTACTAGACTACGGGTTTCAGGATCGTTATCTAACCCATCAAACATTTTATGCATCCAACCTGGAATTTTCACATTGGTTAAACCAGCAAAGCGTTTTAACTGTTTAAAATTAGTGACAGGTAAAATTCCAGGCACAATTTCAACATCAATCCCTGTTGAAACGCAGCGGTCACGAAAACGTAAATAGCTTTCGACATCAAAGAAAAATTGGGTGATCGCACGGTTGGCTCCGGCATCGACTTTTCTTTTTAAATTGATTAAATCTGCTTGCGCACTTTTGGCTTCAGGATGCACTTCAGGATAAGCCGCCACAGAAATATCAAAATCGCCCACCCCTTTAAGTAAATGCACTAAATCGGTGGCGTACATATCAGGTTTTTGAGTGTTATCAGGTAAATCGCCCCGTAATGCCACAATGTGGCGAATACCACTTTGCCAATAATCTTGTGCGATATGCTGTAACTCTTCACGGCTGGCATCAATACAGGTCAAATGAGGAGCCGCTTCTAGTCCTGTACGTTCTTTAATGCCTTTAATAATGGAGTGTGTTCTATCACGTTCACCTGAATTTGCGCCATAAGTGACAGAGACAAAGCTCGGTTTTAAGGTATTTAAGCGCGCAAGAGATTGCCAAAGGGTGTTTTCCATCTCCTCAGTTTGAGGTGGAAAAAATTCAAAGGAAACTTGGATCTGGCCATCAAGTTCAGCAAGATTTTGGTTTAGCGCTTCATGTTGGCTTGCGTGATAAAAGCTCATACCTGTACCTCATCAATCGTGTCACTGTGTTGTTATTTTTATTAAGTATCACTACTTATTTACCCATCTAACCATTTAGACGTCTAGATGTAGATTCTCTTAATTAGGTTATTTAGTCAACAACTATTCACCCTATTTTTGATGAGGATAATTCAGTCACAATAAGAGAAAAATTCATGTTGTAAGACGTATTTGTGAGAAAAGTGAGTGTATCACCTGATAAGTTGGGTGGTTTTTCTTCTACAATAAAGCGAACTAACTAACTGATTGATGGGAGGCGAAATGATCACTTGTAAACGTGTTTATGGTGATAAAGACGGAATGCATGAAGGTTATCGCGTATTAGTCGATAGGCTGTGGCCGAGAGGTGTGAAAAAGACCGATTTTCATTATGACGAGTGGAATAAAGGCGTTGCGCCTTCGACCGAATTGCGAAAATGGTTTCATGGAGGCGGCGGTGATTTTGCTGAATTCACACAACGTTATCTCCAAGAATTAATGGCGGCACCAGAACATTGGCAATCGCTTGTTGCGATAGCAAAAGAGAAGCCTTTGGTATTACTTTATTCAGGAAAAGATGAGCAACAAAACAATGCTACCGTGTTAAAAGCCTTTCTAGAAAAACAGCTTAAATAGCGGTTAATTTAGGGTATTTTGATGATTTTGATATGAAAAAAGCAAAAAAAAGTGGCGCGGTATTAGGCGCCACAAAAATTGCTAATAAAAACATCGAACAGAGTCAGAGAATAGTATGACTACTCTTATGAATTTTGAGTATTTGCTGCTAACCATTGGGCAATACGTTGTTTTTGTTCGTCATTTAGCCACATGCCGAGTTTAGTACGACGCCAAATTGCATCATCAACTTCGATAACCCACTCATGTTTCACTAAATAACGTAATTCTGCTTCATACAGGTTATGACCGAAGTTTTCGCCCATACCCGCTAAATCAGTAATGCCTTCGAGCAGTAATTCAGTGTTGCTACCATAAGTACGTGCAAAACGTAATGCCAGTGCTTCTGGTAACCAAGGGTGACGTTGGCGAATTAAACGTGAATAACCATCACGATCACAGCCTTCTAAATTACCACCCGGTAATTGACCATTTTTAGTCCATGCTTTACCCATGTTAGGGAAGTAAGCAATGAGTTTATCTACGGCGTGTTCACCTAATTTACGATAAGTGGTTAATTTACCACCAAATACCGATAGCAGAGGAGTTTGGCCATTATCATCGTGAACATCTAAGGTATAGTCACGCGTGATTGCTTGTGGTGAATCAGATTCATCATCACATAATGGACGCACACCAGAGTAATCCCAAACAACGTCTTCTTTGGTCAGTTGTTTCTTGAAGTGATCATTGTAGACTTTCAGTAAGTACTGAACTTCATTGTCATCAATCGCCACATCTTTAGGATCGCCTTTATATTCAACATCCGTAGTACCGATGATAGAGAACTCATCCATCCAAGGAATAACGAAGACAATACGATTATCTTCATTTTGTAAGATGTACGCTTGTGGTTCGTTATGAGCACGAGGAATAACAATATGGCTACCTTTAATTAAACGGATACCATAAGGTGATTTCAGTTTTAAGCCTTCATCAAACAGTGTTTTAACCCAAGGGCCAGCTGCGTTGACAAGTGCTTTTGCTTGATAGAGCGAGGTTTCACCAGTGCGTAAATCCTGTGCTTCTACCATCCATAAATTATTTTCACGCCAAGCACGAGTAACTTTAGTTCGTGTGCGTACTTCACCGCCACGACGAACGATTTCTTGTGCGTTGAGTACCACTAAACGTGCATCATCAACCCAACAGTCTGAATATTCAAAACCGCGTGTTAATTCAGGTTTTAAAACAGAGTTTGCGCCGAATTTAATGCCTTTACTGCTTGGTAAGCTCACGCGCTTTCCTAAATGATCATAAAGGAATAAACCAATGCGGATCATCCAAGCTGGACGTAAATGGGGTTGGTGTGGCAGACGAAAGCGCATTGGAAATGCGATATGTGGCGCTAAGCGTAATAATACTTCACGCTCTGCCAGTGCTTCGCTCACTAAGCGAAACTCGTAGTGTTCGAGATAACGTAAACCACCATGAATAAGTTTAGAGCTTGCGGAAGATGTCGCACTTGCTAAGTCTTGAGCTTCCAGCATAAGTACTGAAAGGCCTCGGCCAGCTGCATCCGCCGCAATTCCAGCGCCGTTTATTCCGCCGCCGATGACAATCAAGTCTTGAGTTTTCATAACATCCTCCTACGAATGCGCGAAACAATTCTTTAATGTTCGTTTTCGCTCATAATTGTAATGAAGTTTGATGAAAATGCCAACTATATAACTGATAAAAAACATAACCGCGTGATATGGATAACAATTTATTATCATATCCACATAAACTGTGTGTTTATTAGAAATAAACAACATTGTTAATGTATTAACAAAAAAGAGAGAAAATAGAATAAGTTAATCAGGTTTTTATTGAGAATAGACGAAAAAAAGTACCTCGAGAGGTACTTTTTAGGAGAATTGCTAAATTAACATAATTCGAGTTGAACGTTGTGCTGCTCAACAATTTTTTGGATCCCTGCTGGTGGCTCTTTGTCGGTAAATAAGTAATCAATCAGATTCATATTACCTAAATTCACCATCGCATTACGACCAAACTTAGAATGGTCAGTCACCAACATTACACAGCGTGAGTTTTCGATAATTGCGCGTTTAGTTCGAACTTCATGGTAATCAAACTCAAGTAGAGAACCATCCATATCAATACCGCTTATCCCCAAAATACCGTAATCAAGACGGAATTGAGAGATAAAATCAAGCGTAGCTTCACCGACAATACCACCATCTCGTGTACGCACTTCACCACCCGCAAGAATTAAGCGAAAGTCTTCTTTGCCCATCAGTAACGTTGCCACATTGAGGTTGTTGGTCACGATACGTAGGTTTTTGTGGTTAATTAATGCATGTGCGACAGCTTCAGGTGTTGTGCCGATATCAATAAACAGTGTTGCACCATCTGGAATTAAGCTTGCTACTCGTTGTGCGATACGTGATTTTTCATCAGACCACATAATTTTACGATCATGATAAGCCGTATTCACGGAGCTTGACGGTAATGCTGCACCACCGTGATGACGTTGGATTTTGTTCTTTTCCGCTAATTCATTTAAATCACGTCGGATTGTCTGTGGGCTGACTTCAAAATGCTCCACCAATTCTTCTGTGCTGACATAGCCTTGTAGGCGTACCAGTTCAATGATGGCATCATGTCGTTGCGTTTGCTTCACAGGTGTCCCCTAATGTTAAAAATATCATGTTAATTTTATTATGATCCACGAGATAATTGATGTCGATTATCCCACAAAGCCATCAATAAGCCGATAAGGAAGCCTGCAAAATGTGCGGCATTTCCGATAGAGTCACCTAAAACGCCCATATAACCCGCCACAATCCACAAAATCGAAAAGACGATTAAGCCTGTTGGCGCACCAATACCTTTTTCTGGATTACGTATGCCCGTTAAGCCTACATAGCCGATTAATGCGTACACAACACCAGAAAGTCCACCGAAGTTGGAGTCTGTAAACAGTGATTGTGCCCAATTACTAAATAGCGCAGAAACGAGCATAATCACAAATAATTTACTGGTGCCGAGTTGCTGTTCTGTTTGGCTGGCGAGATACCACCACATGGCGAGATTAAAGGCGATATGCATCAATGAAAAATGAACAAAAGCTGGCGTGATATAGCGCCAGACTTCAAAGTCTAGACTCTCTTCATAAGGCCATGCGAGGTGGAGCATAACATTATAGTCACCCACCACTTGTTGCCAGATAAAAACGAGGATACATAAAATAATCACCAGTACCGTTAAAGGGCCTGATCGTTGCACCATATTTTTTATCGAAAATGCAGGGCGATATTTTATGCCTGTTTTTTGCGGATCACCAGTTTGCCAACTTGCAGCTTGATAGCGTGGGTGAAAAGGCTCACGTAGAAAAGTATTTAGTTCTTTTTCAACCATATCCAACTGATGTTGGTCTTCTAACCAAAGTGAGATTTGCTGATTTTCATTTTTTGCGTGAATTCGCACACCTTTTGTTGCCATATAATTGACAAATAAATCAGCCGCTTGAGGGTTAGAAAGCGTAATAATGTGGATCATTAATAAAACTCATCTGTAGTTATTGCAGAGAAGTTATCGCTTGTGGAAACTCTCTTAGCCATGCTTCAAAACCACCATTAATACTATAAACGGTTTCAAAGCCCATATTGACCAGATATTGAGCTGCACCTTGGCTGCTATGACCGTGATAACACATCACCATAACAGGCACATCAAAGTCAGCATCTTGTAAAAATTGGTTTAGCGTATCATTAGTGAGATGAAATGCATTTGTCGCATGACCAAAGCGATAACTCTGAGGATCTCTCACATCGACTAAAATTGCCGATTGAGATACCCAGAGTTGATAAGCTTGTTCAATGCTGAGAAATTGAAACTTATCCATAATTGTCTTATTTATTATATTGTTAACTTATTTGTTCTGAGCGAGAGAACGATACATTTATCATAGCGTCAAATGGGTAAAGATGACGTTACTCTTTGTAAATGATTATTTTTTAATACACAAATCCCCGATGATATCAGTGCAGGTGATTATCATAGGGGATTTGATACTGAGGGATCAGTAGTAGGAGTGTTCACCACGTTGGTGTTCAGTTAAATCTTTCACACCTTTTAGCTCTTCTGGGAACAGGTTTAACAGTTCTTTTTCGATACCATCTTTTAAGGTGACATCAATCATTGAACAACCGTTACAACCACCACCGAATTGTAAGATAGCATAGCCGTCTTCAGTGATTTCCATCAGACTAACACGACCACCATGACCCGCTAATTGTGGGTTAATTTGTGATTGTAGTACGTATTCTACGCGTTCAATTAACGGTGCATCAGCATCGACTTTACGCATTTTTGCGTTAGGCGCTTTTAGGGTTAATTGTGAGCCCAGTTGGTCAGTGACAAAGTCAATTTCCGCATCTTCTAAGAAAGGTGCGCTGATGTTATCAACATACGCAGAAAGTTTTTCGAATTTAATTTCAGTGTCGTTTGGCTCTACGGCATCAGGTGGGCAATATGAAACGCCACATTCAGCATTAGGTGTGCCTGGATTGATAACGAATACACGAATTTGGGTGTTGGGTTCTTGGTTAGCCAGTAGTTTGGCAAAATGCGCCTGTGCGGCATCAGTAATAATAATCATATCGTCTTGCTCAATAGTTGACTGTTCTGGTTGGTTATCATACGCCCAATTGGCGGTTAACTACAAGGTGCGACAAATCGCCCATACCTCAACAGAGCGTGCTCCCGCACGAAATAACAAGGGTATAATGCTCTTTAATGTCGCACCAGTAGTGATAACATCATCAATTAGTGCCAGATTTTTCCCTGATACCGACACTGTGTTATTTAATACGAATGCATTCTTTAAATTTTGTTGCCTTTGCTTGGCATTAAGATGCGTTTGCACCAGTGTAGCACGAGTTCTTATCAGGGTATCTGGTTGATAAGCACAATTTAGCCACCTTGCCAAAGGCTTAGCGATAGCTTCTACTTGCTCAAAGCCCCTAGACCAACGGCGATGACGATGTGAAGGAACGCTAATAATTCTATCGGGTTTCTGCACCAAATTTTCTCGCCGATGTGAAAGCCATCGCAATAGAAAAAGTCGTGCAAGACATAATGCTATTTGAGGGCGAGGTTGGTATTTATAAAGGTGTAATAATTTATTTAATGGTGGTTGATAGTCAGTGACTGTCAACATCTGTTTCCACGGTGGAGGCGATTGTAAGCAGCGTCCACATAGCATCATAGAGTGGGATGAGGGATATAAACAGCATGGGCAACGATTATGCTGTTTAGGTAAATAACGAATACAACTCGAGCAAATACCTTTAGTATCATAATGTAAGGGTTGACGACATAACCAACAATATCCTGCTATTGTTATCCACATAATGAACATCCTTGTAAAAGAAAAGAGAGCATAACAATGAATAAATTGTATTGGCAGACAATAGGTGAAGGAGAAACGCATCTTGTGCTATTACACGGATGGGGATTGAATGCACAGGTTTGGCAATCATTAATACCGCGATTAAGCTCACATTTTACACTGCATCTCGTTGATCTCCCTGGATATGGTCGTAGCCAAGGTTTTCCTGCTCTTACATTAAAAGAGATGGCAGAGATTGTTTTTGCCAAAGCCCCTGAAAATGCAATTTGGTTAGGGTGGTCTTTAGGTGGATTAGTGGCGAGCCGCGTTGCTTTGGATAATCCCAATAATGTGCAAGCATTGATCACAGTAGCTTCTTCGCCTTGTTTTGGCGCTCATGATGATTGGCCTGGTATCAAACCTGAGGTGCTAAAAGGGTTTGAGCAGCAATTAAATGAAAATTTTCATCGCACCGTTGAACGCTTTTTAGCACTACAAACATTAGGTACACAAAGTGCGCGTGAAGATATGAAAGCATTAAAATCCGTGGTATTAAAACAACCATTGCCTTCTGTTGAAGTGCTTAATGGCGGATTAGAAATTTTGCGTACTGAAGATTTACGAGAAGAGTTGCAAGCTTTGCATTGTCCTTTTATTCGTTTCTACGGTTATTTAGATGGGTTAGTGCCTCGAAAAGTGGCTGGATTATTAGATGCTATTTATCCTCAATCACCTTCTGTTATTTTCCGTAATGCTGCACATGCTCCGTTTATTTCGCACCCTGATGAATTTAGTGATGTACTTATTAACGCATGTAAAAAGTGATTTCAGATACGTCAAGATAGAACACGAATGTCGTTTTTCTTGAAGATAAAGAAAACCCCTACAATAAGTAGGGGTTTGTTCTTTATAACGTATTAGCGTAATTGGTAAAGCTTTGTCTGACATGCGGTGGACTCAGGACAACTTTTACAACTGCCCGTAAGACAATCTTCTACATCCACCTCTTCAAGCTTACCCATCAATGTGAGCCGCTCTAACATTGCTTGCACCAAAGGTTCAGGCATATTGAGTTGATGGCTGATAAGACGGGCATCGGCTCGACCATTAAGGGCGATACAATCACGTACTTCTATCAGACTTGCCATCTTACTTTTCCTTTGTCACTTAGTGACAACTACCTTTTGAACAACATTGTTTAGACAATGAAGGCTTATTGCTTAAGTTAATTGTTAGGCGACTACGCGCATTACGCAACAAGATAAATAAAATTAAGTTGAAGATAACCACGGCAGCAATCGTTATGCCACTGCTTTGTGGATGTTCACTGAAGGTTGCCACTTGATAGAACAGGGCTGCCAATGAGTAAGCAATATTTAATCCCCAAAGAATAGAGAAAGTCATCCAACCACGGCTTGTTTCACGGGCAATCGCACCCATGACTGAAACGCAAGGTACATACAGTAAAACAAAGATTAAGTAGCTGTATGCCGCAATGCCTGAACCAAATTTAGCGCCCATGGTGCCCATTGTACCGGTATCCATTTCGCCATCACCTTTACTGGCTTCAATTGGGTTAGAAAGCGCGGCTAGCGTGAAGGTTTCTTTTAAGCTATCCCATGTTTCACCAAAGGCATCACCAATTTCACCCCAAAGGTCGAATGCTTCAGGATCAAAAGGCTCATTAACAATGCTTTCTGCGGTATAGAGGGTATTTAATGTTCCCACCACCACTTCTTTCGCCATTGCACCAGTGACTAAACCAACCGTTGCTTGCCAGTTATCACTGTGAACACCAATAGGTTGCAGTAATGGTGTGATCACTTTACTGACAGAAGCTAGCGCTGAATCATTGATGTTATCCGCAGGTTTACCCGAGAAAGTAAAGCTGTTTAACGCACCAATAAACATACTGGCGATAATAATGACTTTACCTGCACGAACCACGAAGCCTTTTAAACGTTGCCATGTTTGCATCAGTAACGTTTTTAGGTGAGGTACGTGATAAACTGGCAGTTCCATCACGAAAGGTGAGGCTTCACCACGCATAATGGTGTGTTTTAACAGCAAACCAGTAAGAATGGCGACGACAATACCGAGAAGGTAGAGTGAGAAAACAACGCTCGCGCCATTTTTACCAAAGAAGGCGGCGGCAAACACAGCAAAAATAGCTAAACGCGCACCACAGGACATAAACGGTGCCATCAATACGGTGATCAGACGTTCTCTTGGTGCATCCAGTGTACGCGCACCCATAATGGAAGGTACGTTACAGCCAAAACCGACAATAAGTGGTACAAATGATTTACCAGGTAAACCCAGAGCCTGCATCAATCTATCCATCACAAATGCAGCTCGCGCCATATAACCTGAGTCTTCAAGAATAGATAAGAACAGGTACATCATTCCGATTTGTGGCACTAATGGCAGAACGGTATTGATACCACCGCCGACACCTTGAGCAAGGAAAATCGTTAGCCACTCAGGGAAGTTAAAAGTTGCACCAATCCATTGAATACCATGAATAAAGATAGCTTCAGAACCACCTTCAAAAGCAGGTTGTAATGCACCACCAATGTTTATGGCTAGAACGAACATTAAATACATAACAAACAGGAAGATAGGAACACCTAACCAACGGTTTAATATCACTTTATCGATATTTTGCGTCAGAATATTCGGCTTAATGGCTTCCATATTAATCACGGTATGACAGATACGCTCAATATTTTGATAACGGGCATCTGCAATGACTAATTCAGGTTCATTGTTATGCTCGTCCTGAATGCGTTGACGGATCGTTTTGATATCTTCTGTCGTGATTTGGGCGCGTTGATGGGTATAAATATCCCCTTCTAAACACTGTAATGCCATCCAACGACGTTGCTGTAAATTAAACTCATCATGGTTAATTTTTTCAGCTAATGCTTCGATTTCATTAAGTAACCATATTGGATAAGACGTCAGTAATTCTTGTGGTTTTTTCTTTTCAGCAGGGAAGGTATCAATGGCTTCTTTGAGTTTATCAATACCTGATGCTTTGGTTGAAACCATTGGAATAACAGGGCAACCCAGTTGCTCTGAAAGTGCCTTGATATCAATTTGCATATCTTGGTGTTCTGCAATATCGAGCATATTTAATGCCACGATACACGGAATACCAAGCTCAAGTAGTTGCAATGTCAAATAGAGGTTACGCTCAAGATTCGATGCATCAACCACGTTAATCAGCATGTCTGCTTCATTACTTAAAATGAAATGGCAGGCAATTTGCTCATCAAGGGATGTCTGTTCTGAGATTGTCGTTAAAGAGTAAGTTCCGGGTAAATCGACGAGCTCAATTTTATGATTTGCAGTTGTGAAACGACCAACTTTGCGTTCGACCGTTACACCCGCCCAGTTACCTACACGCTGGCGAGAGCCTGTTAACTGATTAAAGAGTGTTGTTTTACCGGCATTGGGATTACCGATAAGGCCTATAGTGAGAGGAGTCATAATAGTGATGCCAATAGTTGTCTTGCCTGGTTGAATGAGAAATAACGATTATTTTTCGTTATGAACCACTTCGCTAAGATTAATGAGTGCGAGATCTTTTTTTCTCAAAATTAGGGATACTCGGTGCGTTTCTATTTGAATAGGATCACCCAGTGGTGCGATACGAATAACGTTAAACACAGCGCCAGGTAACATACCTAAAGATAATAATTTCTGTCTGTATGCAGGGCTAATCTGAGGTGAGTAGCTCAAGATTTTATAACTGTGATTTGGGATCAGAGACATGATTGTCCTTCCACGAATATTGATACAAAGAATAATGATACTGATAATTATTAACGTGTATGAGAATTCACATAATAATATTAAGGTTAATTATAATAAATATTTTTAATGCTAATGAGAATTATAATTATCCTTATTGGGTATAATTTAGCCTAGTCTATGCATATCTGCACTTGATTTAAATCAACCAGAGAAAAGATATTGAGATGAAAATAGGCTGTTTACCTTATCTGTTACTAGACAAAAACAGAATGTGAAGATTTGAAATGTCAATGTAGCAACAATATAACAATCAATTAATAATATTAACGGGTCATAATATGACAGCAGATTTTAAGGCGATTAGCATGGCGAGCTCTTCATCGTTTTTTAAATGAAAAGCTCGCGTTGTTATTGTAAATACCCGCTAATTAGTGAGTTTGCTGGTGGCTAAAAAGTTGGTAAATATTGTTCGGGGTATAACTATCGTCTTCGTATGAAACGACCCAATCAGTTATTAATGCGGTGTTGATAGGATAGATTTCACCTTCTTGCATATCCTCAACATAAAATGGCACGTTGAGTAATTTTGCATAAACGGTGTCTCCATCACGAGACTGTGGCACAAACCACATATGCTCTAGCTCTTCCTCTTCACCATAAGGAATACCGAATTTGATCATAAATTGCCACGGGTTTTCAGTCTCTTCGGGTTTGTCTTTTCCTAATAATTTGGAGAGAAAACCACTTTTTTTCTCAACAGGTGGTTGATTGTAGTTATCAAACATAGAAACGAAGTATTCCCAGCGTCGCTTGGCTTTTTCAGACATCTCATAGGTTTCTTCATTGCTACGCAGTAGCATCATCGCTTGCTGCTCTTCATAACCTTTAAAGAAGGTTTCTAAAACAGGATTTTCTTCATTGGTTCTAAATAGCATAGAGGAAGGATGTTGATGATATTCATCACGATCGGCTAAATCACCCAAGAAAACACCATTTGGTGCGCCTTCTGTGTCATAACGCATCTCTTCTAAAGGTCTAAGATTTTCGAGAGGTGTTGATTGATTAACATGGCGAATACCTTCTTCAAAAGGTAATGCGACAAGATACTCTAAGCCAGATGATGTTTGACCACAAAGTATTGGTTCACCAAATTCAATTTGACGATGATTAATACTGTTGTTAACAAAACAGCGGAAGAGCTCAGGAATACCATAGTAAGATTCAAGCATACTTGGAATAACTAAATCGACTTCTGTTAAGCCGCAACGCGCTAATCCATGCGTATGGAACCAGAACATCGTTGGTGGATCATTTTCTGTGTCATAGACAGCATGAATAACATATAAGCTTTCTACTTCAGGATAGAGATCGGGCGTTTCTAATTGGAAGCGTATCCACTCAGGTGTTAATGCTTTACCTGCCGCTGATTCATCTAATGCTAATACCATTTCAGGTGCGATGATATTAAGAAAATTCAGTTGATGGCGATAGCTTGCTAAAGGATGCAAAGTTTCAGTAAAAAGTGTTTCTAATAATAAATCTTGAGTTGTCGAATTCGCATGCGCGAGTAGCTGTGGTGTAAGTTCATCAGTCGAATACATTGGACGTATTTCGTAATCTTTATCACGAGGGTAAAGACAGACAAAAAAATGTAACTCGTTATCACCATGTTGGCAGCGATAGAAAAAACCATCGTCAATATTTTCACTTAGATAATTTATCTCACCATCAGTGTAATCAGTCTGTTCTTCTAAGCGTTGTTCAATAAGCGCATAGTTTAGTGGCTGTGCAGGGAAGGCCACTATACGAGAGGGCACTTTTTCTCCTTGCCCAGCTGCGATATCTAAGTACTGCTGTCTGTTATCCATATTTTTTATCACTCGTATATTAAAGATAGAAAAATAGGATATCAGGGATAACAAGAGAGGAATAGATGGAGTTATCTGAGCTTGAGAGGGTTGTTTAATCTATTGTTAATAATGAGTATTAATGAAAAGTAAAATAGAAGGCGGCTATAAAAAATAACGGATATCAATAAGTTATTGATATCCGTTAGATGTAAGGTAATCAAGGCAAATGATTAGCCTTTTGATTATTTACCTTTCAGTAATTGCATGATGTCTTCCGTTTTTTCTTCATCGTCATCATCTTCAAACTCAATACCTAGCTCAACCATTAATTCATCAATGCGATCAAGGGTTTTCTCAGTATAAGCCTGCTCTTCTGCGTTGAGTTTTTCACCGTTTTCAAGACGAGACAGTAATTCATCTAAACGTGCATCGTTTTCTAATAGGTCTAACTCTTGCTCAGGCGTTAAACGAACGGGCTCTGCTTTAACTGGCGCAGGTTTTTTCTTCGCAACTTTTGGTGCATCGCCCACAATTAGAGGGATCGGTTTTTTGCTACCAATACGTGGATCTTTCGGTGCTGTATTGTTCGCTTGCTGTTTATTTTCCGCTTCCTGCTGACGGTTACCGGCAGGATTGCCACGGTGTTTCTTTTGACGTTTACGTTCACGTCCTTCCGCGTTCAGCTCTTCACGCGATTTCTTACGTGCTTTAGCTGCGGGCTTTCTTTTAATCATATTCATAATGGTAACTCGATAGTGATCTTCTTGGTTGCGCAATCTATCAGAAACAAAATTTCAATAAAAGCGCAAATTTAAGACAATTTAATTTTTGCTCACGTACAATGTGCGGTTCATTTCACTATACTTTACTGTGTTGTGACGTCAATTAACGACTAAATTAAATTAATTAACTTAAATTTCTATTTATTATGACATTATCATCTGCACAATTACGTAAACCAGTATATTGGTGGGTTATTGGTTATGCGACTCTTTGGATCTTAGTGAGTTATCTCTTTGACCCTACTGTGCCTTATGATGCCGTTGAGGCTGTCAATTGGGGCACTAACGGAGGGTGGGGCTCCCCCAAAAATCCTTGGTTTGTCGGTTTTATAATGACACCCGCTATTTACGGCGGTATCGATTTTAGCTTTTATTGGTATTTTATCCACTTTATTGTCATTGCTGTTGGGCTACTAGGCGTTTGGAACTTAGCCTACAAGTTGACACAAAATACGAACCTAGCTTGGTTTGCTATGTTGGCGCTTAATTTATCTGGCGTTATCAACTTTGATATTATCCCTTATAACGATAACTATATTCTAGTTGGTTGTTGGGCATGGGCGTTCTATTTTTTCCTTTGTGCGATTAATGATAATCAAAAGTATTGGATTGGCTTCGCTATCGCTATGGGCATTGCCACAATGGGGAAGTATTCATCGTTAGCTTTTATTGGTTCTGTGTTTTTATCAAGCCTTTTTGTGCCTAAAGTCCGAGCAAGCTATTGTTCTCCTTATTTCTATTTAGCATTAGCTATTTGGTTTGCTTTTGTTATCCCGAACTTTATTTGGTTATGGCAAACCGACTTTGCCGCGTTTAAGTGGGTCGATTCACAAATTGAAAACCGTTTTAATTTACGTACAACCCGCGCTGCGCTGACCGTTTTTTATCCTGTGGTTTTAATGTGGGGAATTTTACGTTTTTATGGTGGACGTGTAAGTTGGTCTGCTTCTAAAGATAGCCAATTACTCAATTTTATTTTTCTGTTTCCATTAGCGATTATTTTTATCTGGTTTAGTTTTCATGAAGGGGGGCGTATCAGCGAGTGGTTACAACCCTTTATGTCGATTGCGACTGCACTTTTTGTGGGCTCAATTAGTGTAATGCCTAAACGTTCATTACGTGGCGCACTGTATGGTTTAGGTGTTTTCGGTATGTTGGTTGTTTCTGGTTATACAGTCGTTCAAGCCGCTAATGTGCGTAATGCAGGACAAAAATTTATTGGCGTAAAAACCTTTGTGCAAGATGTTGAACAAGCTTGGCATCAACATTATCACACGCCACTTGCGTATGTGGGCGGTGAATATATGCATGAATGGGTAACTTTTTATGGTAAAGATAGACCATTATCTTCACAGCCTTGGGTGTTAGAAGAGAATGTGCAACCTCCTAACATTTATAATCGACATATTACACTTCAACAATTAGAAGAAAAAGGTGTCGTATTGGTGAGTGAAGTTGGTTATTACTGTGAAAAAGCACATTTTGATGAAGGATTAAAGCACTGGCCGAGTTTAAAAATAGCCGATACTCAAGAGATAATGTTCCGTGCTGAACCAGATGCCATTACTGAGCCAGTTTGTATTGCTTTTGTGGCTCCAAAAACACATAAGGAAAAGTAGAGATGCGTTACGCTGATATTCGGGTCGAAACAGAAAGATTGATATTGCGTCCCTTTGAAATGGGGGATGCTGAAGATTGGTTTAAGATCATGAGTTCACCTGAAGTGACGCGCTACTGGAGCCATCTCCCTTGGCAATCACTGCAAGAAGCACAGGAAGATATTATTCAAGATATCACTCATATGGAAAGAAAAGAGTATCTGCGCTTAGCGGTAATTGATAAGGCAACTCATACATTAATGGGAATGTGTGTTTTCTTTAACCATTATCCTAATTCACGACGTGGCGAAATAGGGTATTGCCTTGATACAATTTATCAAGGAAAAGGCATTATGAACGAAGCCATGACCGCATTTATTGAGTATCTCCAAACCCATCTATCGGTTCGTCGTTTAGAAGCGGATATCCACCCAGATAATAAAGCATCCGCTGCGTTGTTAGCGAAATTAGGTTTTGAACAAGAAGGTTATCTTAAACAGCGTTGGATTGTGGGTGATGAAGTGTCTGATTCTGCTATTTTTGGGTTGTTATTGCCCACCAAAGTAGAGTAATTGCAGAAAATAGAAAGGCACAAGTGAGATATAACACTTGTGCTTGTAGCTACTTAGCCAAAAAAGAGGCTTGATTTTTTAAGCTTAACGTCTGATTTACTGAAAAAATATCACCACGTACTTCTGGAATACCAAAAGATTTTAATCGAGTACTGTGTTTATCTAAATAAGCTTGAGCGTTTTCTTTTGAATCAAAAAGATAAATACCTCCCGCTTTTTGTGTTTCTTTATTTTCAGTCCAAATTTTCCAAATAAAGCCAGGCTCTTGGTTGATTGATGCAGATAATGCATCCATAGCTTGTGCCATTTCATCACCGAAAGGGCCATGATACGGGAAATCTACTTGTAGAAGCACGTGCATAATCACCTCTTTTCTTATAAAAAACGGCACTTTATTGGTGCCGTTTTGTTTGTATCATAATGAACTTAATTTATTGAATATTAGAATAAATTATTTAAGTCAATAACATGAGTATCAATTAGTAATATTTTTAAAATAAACAGCAGTGAAACAATCACAACACACAGATTGATTTCTTTCCAGCGGAAAGTCCCTATTTTCATTACACAATAGGCAATAAAACCAAGTGCGATACCTTCGGTGATTGAGAAACTAAATGGCATCATTACCGCGGTGATAAAGGCAGGAACTGATTCTGTTAAGTCATCCCATTTCACGCGCGTTAAACTTGATGTCATTAATACACCAACATAAATTAATGCACCAGCTGTTGCGTAACTTGGCACCATGCCTGCAAGTGGTGATAGGAAGATAGCGAGTAGGAAAAGAACACCCACAACAACAGCAGTTAAGCCTGTACGACCACCCACTGAAACCCCAGAAGTGCTTTCGATAAAGGCAGTGACAGAAGATGTACCCATTGCAGAGCCTGCAACAGAGCTTAAGCTATCGACGTATAGCGCTTGTTTCATGCGTGGAAACTTGCCTTTGTCATCGGTTAGACCCGCTTTATCAGTCACACCAATTAATGTGCCTGATGAGTCAAATAAGTTAACCAACATAAAGGCAAAAATAACACCAGAAAGACCAATATCTAACGCGCCGACAATATCCACTTTACCAACAACAGTGGTGATAGAAGGCGGCATAGCAAAGATACCTTGATATTGAACATCCCCTAAGAGAAGACCAATAACAGTGGTGATAACAATTGAGATAAGAATTGCAGCGTGAATATTACGTGCAGCAAGAATGGCGATAATAAAAAAGCCTAAGGCACCTAATAACACGTTATGAGAGGCAAAGTTACCAATAGTGACGATAGTGTCATTATTCGGAATAATAATACCGGAGTTTTTTAGCCCCATCATGGCGATAAACAGCCCGATACCGCTCGTTATACCGACACGTAGACTTAGTGGAATGTGGGCAATTATCCAATAACGAATACGAAAAAGAGTCAGTAAAAATAGTCCCACAGCACCCCAGAAAATCGCACCCATCGCGACTTCCCATGAATAGCCCATTGCGCCAACAACGACAAAGGCAAAGAAGGCGTTTAGACCCATTGCAGGGGCAACCGCGATAGGTAAATTTGCAACGAGTCCCATTAAAATACTGCCGAAAGCTGCAATTAAGCAGGTTGTCACGAAGACGGCTTTGATATCCATATTCGCAGCAGCAAGGATTTGAGGGTTAACGAAGATAATATAAACCATCGTTAAGAAAGTCGTGATACCCGCAATTAGTTCAGTGCGAGCGTTTGTACCGTGTTCTTGTAGCTTAAACACACGTTGGAGCAAACCCTGTGAACCAGAATTTGGTGATGACATGCTCATAGACAAAAGATCCCAAAAAAAATGTTTTTCGCTTTATCCTACACAAATAAAACCAGAACTGCACCTAAAAAAGTAATCGATTGCGTAAAGAGAAAATAGGAAACTTGAAAATACGTTGACATCTTTTAAGGGGGAAATTGGATAAATGTAAGGGGATTAATAATGGTATCGACATGATGCAATTTCTATAGAGGAATTAGTAACACGATAGATGAGTCGATGTTCATCAGTGATCCGTCTTGACCAAAACCCAGTTAAATTATGCTTCAAGGGCTCTAGTTTACCTATTCCGCTAAACGGTGTTCTTTTTATATCTTTTATGAGTTCGTTAATGCGTTTAATTATTTTTTTGTCTATTTGTTGCCAATAGAGATCATCACTTCATGATTGCTCAGAAAAAATTAATTTCATTCCTTTATATCCTTTTCTATACCTTTACCTTGGTTAAGTTCATCAATTGAATCGAGCAAATGACGAGCATTTGCGGGAGATCGTAACAGATAAGCTGTCTCTTCTAACGCTTGGTATTCATCAAGAGATAAAAGAACACATGGAATACCCTTTTGTCTAGTGATCATGATGGGTACTCTATCATCAATTGTTTCATTTATAATTGAAGTTAAGTTCTGCCTTGCTTCTGTATAATTTATCGTTTTCATCTTATTATCCAGAGAGTTGTATCTATTTTGATTGAATTATACACAACTCATTGATTTAAGTAGAGAAGTAAGTACTTAATGAGATGCGCGGAGATTTTTTAGGAATAGAAAAGGAGATAGGGAATGTCAGGTAAGAATATAATAAAGATAATCTATGTAGTTTCAGTTTTTTTGTTCGTTGTTTTCTCAATGGAGCTATTAATTTCAATAGAAAGTTATATTCATTATTTTTCTCTCGCTGAAGAAATTAGATCCTCATTTAAAACATCTGTTTTTTTATTTACGGTACCTGCAGTTTTCTATCTTCTCTATTTATTAGTTTTTCCACCATCCAAAAATAGGACAATAAAAGGAAGTAAAAAAATAATGTTCTCTTTTCTCTTGTTTTTTATTTTTGGTGTTTTTTTTAGCTTTTTCTTTTCTGACTATGTTGAAAAAGATCTACTTTCTAAAGGTTATTTTATTTGTGAAAAAAGCACTTTTACAGAATCTAATCTCTATGTTAAATCATTAAATAGGTGTCATTAATTATGGATATTGAAACGAAAGATAAAATATATTTAATTTCATTTATTATGATCCCTCTCTTTCTCATTTGTATTTTTTCATCATTAGGGGATTATGTTGATTATTTCTTTTTAGCAGAAAAAATAAATTTTTCTTTTGTCACAGCAAGTATGCCTTTTTTATCGCCTTTTACTTATTATGTATTTTACATATTGCTGATGTCCGCTATAAAAGACAAAGTAATCAAAATTAATAACCAACTTGCGATAGTCACAGTGTTGATCTTCATTTTTGGTATTTTATTTGGCATGTTTTTTAATCTCTATGTAAGATATGATCTTGTCTCTCAAGGATATTTTGTTTGTAAAAAAGGGCCCTCTTCTAAATCAAATGTTTACGTGGTGTCACCAAAACTCTGTCGTTATTAGTCTAAACTTTTCTGGTGAAACCTTTTTATCTATTTCTCTGAATAACTTCTATTTCATCAGAACTATTGAATTATTGTGAAAATAATTAAATTGAGTTATGCCATATTCAACGGGATAAGCTACAGTAAAAAGGTTTTAATAGCTTGGTTTTGTTAGCAGAATTATAACCTAAACCAAACTTATGAGAGTTTAAACCATCTCTTATTAAAGGAATATTGTAAACCGTTATAAAATTCTAATTTAATCTGTTTCAATTAATGGGGTGTGGACATGCTATGTTTAATGAGTCATATTATTTATCCGCATATGAATTATATTATAGAAAATAATTTAATTTAAGTAAGATGAAATGTAATTGATAACTAAGCATATAATCTAAATTAATATATGAAAATATTTGGTAAGATAGAGTTAAATGATGCCAATTTAATTTAAATAAAAACAGATGGAATAATAACGGAACGTTAATTATTGAGTAAAAATAAATTTCTTTTCATTATAATTCTATAACAAAGAAAAAGTATTTTTTATTTATAAAAAAACAATCTGCAAAATTATATTTTGCATAAATTTGTTTGGGTTTTTTTTTCTTAAAATCGGTTTTATAGATATTGAGGGAAATGAATAGATAGTTTTTACTAACGAAATATCTCGTTTAACACAACAGGGATATGAAAGAATAAAATTATTAGTTAAAAATTAACATGAGGAATAAAGATGTCTAATCAAATATATTTAAAACTCACTGGAAATAAGCAAGGTCTGATCTCATCAGGTTGTTCAAGTTATGATTCGATAGGTAATAAGTATCAGGATAGCCATAAAGATGAAATATTCGTTTACTCAACAAATTACGATATCAGCCGACATCAAAACTTATCACACTCACCTTTCGTGATAACAAAGCCTGATGATAAATCGACCCCTTTATTACTTACTAGTATATCAAATAATGAAATACTAGATTGTGAATTTTTTTATTATAGAATTGATTTACATGGTGTTCTTGCCTTATATAAGAAAATAAAATTAACTAAAGCTTCAGTAATTAACATATCAAATAATCACCCTAGTTCATTAAGTCATAATGACATGCAACCCTATGAGACTGTGAGCTTTCGATATGAAAGCATTATATATCAGCATATAACAGCTAATACATCTGGTTATAGCATTAAAGAAAATTCTATACGATAAAGGGGGAGGAGGGGTGTCTGATATTGGAATTAGAAACCTTTGTGAAAAGAACAATTTTCTTGATTACCCTAAATGGGATGCACTTGATGCCGTATGGTGGAAAACATTTGGTGGAAGGGATTATTTAACAAAATACAAAGATGGATATATTATTTATCATAAGGATAGAATCAAAGAAATTGCTGCTGAGTATCATATTCCTCCTGAGTTATTGGCTGGAGTAGCAAGAAATGAAGTTGGCGGGATGCCTGATTTCGTTAAACCAGATGTGGTTTTGAAAATAAGATGGCTTGATTATAGTGGCAATGACTGGATAGATAACAATTTGACCATGACGGAAAGACCTGAGAGGACATCTATAGGGTTAATTGCAATGCAAATAAGAATTGTGGCTGAAACCTTTGGCAAGGACCCTAAAAAATTATCAGATAGTGAAATTTATTATATATCACAATGTTTAATGAAAGATTCTTTTAACTTACCAATGGTCGCCATACATCTAAGAGATTTAATTAAATTTGACTACCCAAATATAGACACTTCAAATTTGACTGATATGCAACTTGTTATAGCAGGTGCTAGATACAATAGAGGGACAACGAGAAAGTTAGATGATTTTATTCGATCTTACCATTCAGTAAAGGGTGAATCGATTAGAGAGTGGACATCCTACGGCAGGCGAATTTTAGAAAATAGAGATAGAATTAGAATACTTCTAGGTATTTTGTGATATGAAAATAATGCTTAAAATAGTTGTATTTCTATATTTTATTTTCTTATTACTATTAATCAATATCCTTTCAATATCTGACTATGAATGGATGGTTGGAGATAGTGATGTAGAAAATCTTTGTCAGCTTCCGTTAGGGGGTAGGTATGTTATTGAGCCTATTTTAATATTAATACCGAGCACCTTGTTTCTTTTTTTTGAAAGGAATAAAAAAGTAAGATGGGGCTATATGTTAATTGTAATTATATATATGACATGGTCATTTTTTTTAAGATTTACTTTTTGCTAAAAAACTTCTTAGTTTCGATAAGACCATTATGTTAAACGGGGGAAGTGGGCACAAACTCATGAGAGCTTAAACCACCTCCCACCAGAGGTGTATCGTAAACAGCCAGAAAACCTTAATTTAATTAGTCTCAATTAATAGGGAGTGGATATTTTCGTTTAAACGGCAACACCATTTGCCAAAAAGGGCGTTTCTCTTTTTGTGTTGAGAATAATTTAGCCACTCTATTGGCAATAATTTCTAATGAGAAACAGAGAACAAAATAGACGAAGGCCACAAATAAAAAGACTTCCATTGGATAAACCATACTGCGGTTATTGACCTGTGTCGCTAAGAAAGAAAGTTCACCCACACCCACCACATAGGCTAATGAAGTATCTTTGATTAAGGCTATCCACTGATTTATAAATGAAGGCACCATCATTCGCAATGCTTGAGGTAATACGATATGCCATAGGACTTGCCAACGATTAAATCCTAAAGATAATCCTGCCTGCCATTGTCCTTTCCCTATTGCTAAAATACCCGCTTTGACACCATGTGCAATATAAGACGATGTAATTAACGCGAGAGCACAAATCACGGTCGTGATTTCAGGAATTTCCATTCCCAATACAACGGGCAATAGAAAATAGACCCAAAATATCAACATAATCACAGGAATAGCACGGAAAAAGCCTAAAAAAGCCGCAAAAAGGTTAACCCATACACCTCTGAGCATAGCTAGGGCAATGCCACCCAATGTACCCAAAATAATAGATGCAATACCCGCAATGATACTGATAAAGACGGTCAGCGCTGCGCCTTCTAAAGGCCCGTCAGGATAAGCACCAAAGAGTAAGTACTGCCAGTTATCAGCAATAACAGTAAAGTCCATATTTAATACCCTTGTGCTAATTTACGTTGCTGATGCCATTGTCCCCACGCTTCCATCAAGGCTATTGCTGCAATATAAAGAATGGTTGCGACACCAAAGGCTTCAAAGGTACGTAATGATTCGGTTTCAACTTGTCTTGATGCGTAAGAAAGCTCCGCAACACCAATAGCCATAGTCAGTGATGAGTTTTTTATCACATTCATGTATTGACCTAGCAAAGGAGGCAGAGCAATACGAAAGGCTTGAGGTAGAATCACATAACGCATAGATTGCCACTGTGTTAATCCTAGTGCTAAAGAGGCATATTTTTGCCCTTGTTTAACACCTTGAATACCAGCTCTTAGCTCTTCGGCAATAAATGGGGTTGAGTAAAATGTCAGACCTACAATGCCAGCTAAAAACTCAAAAGAAGGCCAAGCAAGCGTTAATCCTAGAAAGGAAATTTCATGAGGCGTATTTAGCCACATCATGGCACTTTGTGGCAGAATTTCTCCTGATGCGAAATACCAGAAGAACAACTGCACTAACAGTGGTGTATTACGGAACAGTGAAGTATAAGCAGTGGCCAACCAGCGTAATGGTGCAAAAGCGCTATCTCTTGCAGCACTAAGGGCAAAGCTCATTAATGTTGCAATGACAATAGTCCAAAAAGAGATAAGCAAGGTGATTAGAAAACCGTTCCAAAGCCAGCTTAAATAGTGTGGCTCAAGAAGGTAATGTGAAAGAAATTGCTCAAACATATAATAGACCTATTGCAGACACCAAACCCCGCAGAAGCGGGGTAGGTGTTTTAATAAAGGAATAACTTTGTTTTTAATGAGAGAAGAAAGTTATTACGCTTTAAGGATCAAGATTGTGGTGTTTGCTCTGATAATGGAGCAAATTTGAAATCGCCACGAGGTTGCGCTGATTTTGTTTCAGGGCCAAACCAACGATTGTAGATTTCGCCTGCTTTGCCTTCTTTTTCTAATCTTAATAGCGTGTTGTTGATTTCGTTGATTAAGCGATCTTCGCCTTTAGCGGCGGCTACCGCTTGGTATTCACGCGTAATGCTAAACGGTGAGATTTCAAAGTCAGCTTTTACAGCATCCGGTAAATTCGCTAATAAACCCACGAGTTTTGCATCATCTTGCGTGATAGCTTGTACGTTACCATTGCGTAATGCAGCGAAAGCGAGTGGTGTATCGTCATAAGAGATAACTTTGGTGTCAGGATAGCGTTCACGTAAAGTGATTTCTTGTACGGTACCTTTATCAGCACCAATACGCAGTGAGTGGATTTGTTCAGGTTTGGTTAAAACACCTTTGCGTGCAATAAATTTTTGCCCTGTTGCAAAGTAAGGCACAGAGAAATCGACTTGTTTAGCGCGTTCATCCGTGATGGTGAAGTTAGCCGCGATCAAATCGACTTTTTTTGAGCTTAACAGTGGAATACGGTTTGCTGGATTAGTTGGACGTAGTTCCAGTTTTACACCTAAATCTTTAGCGATCTCGTTGGCGATATCCGCATCATAACCTGCGAGTTTTTTGGTTTGAGGATCAATAAAGCCAAAAGGAGGATTGCTATCAAAAATCGCGATACGTACTACACCTGCTTTTTTTATATCATCGAGTTTATCTGCTTTTGCAATACCAGAGAAAAGCACAGAGCCTGCAATTAATGCGGTTGCCAAAACACGTAATTTCATATTCACCCCAAAGAAAAAGAATTATCATCGTTATGTTGGATATCACGCTATCAAGTTGATCTAAGTTCATAAAATAATAAAAGTTGATATCGATATGCTTTTAAGGAATAAGGTGAAAAAAAAGCGTTGAGCTAGAACGGTATTAATTTATGAGAGAATAAAAAAACAGCGACATAAACGTCGCTGTTTTGAAGAGAAGAAAAAGAGAGAGAAATTTATTTAGTGGCGTTGTTGTCGTCGTTCTTTGTCAGCATTCTTTCTACTTGATCACCACCAAGATGGCGGAAATCATGACCTTTCACGTAATAGAAAATAAATTCACAAATGTTCTGGCAACGATCGCCAATACGTTCAATAGAACGAGCACAAAATAAAGCGGTTAGCACACTTGGAATGGTGCGAGGATCTTCCATCATATAAGTCATTAACTGGCGGACGATACCTTCATACTCATTATCAATTTTTTCATCTTCGCGATAGATACGCACTGCTTCATCGACATCCATACGGGCAAAAGCATCAAGAACATCGTGCAGCATTTGTATGGCGTGTTGACCTAACGATTCTAAGCTCACAAGCAGAGGTTGATGCTGGTGTGAAAACTTTTCAAGCGCAGTTTTACAGATTTTTTCAGCAACATCACCAATACGTTCTAATTCAGCGATCGTTTTTGATATTGCCATAATTAAACGTAGGTCACTCGCTGTTGGCTGACGCTTAGCAATAATTCGCATACACGCATCATCGATCGCGACTTCCATCATATTAACGTTATGGTCACCTTGGATCACTTCATTTGCCAAGGCTTGATCTTGGTTATGCATTGCCATAATGGCTTTTTTCAGTTGCTCTTCAACAAGCCCCCCCATAACCATAAGCTCAGTGCGGATATGCTCTAACTCAGCATTAAATTGACCAGAAATATGCTTATTGTGATTTAAATTATCCATTAATTGCCTCGTTATCAGCCATAACGCCCAGTGATGTAATCTTCAGTTTGTTTTTTCGCAGGACGCGTAAATAACGTATCCGTATCGCTAAACTCGATTAATTCGCCTAAATACATAAATGCAGTGTAATCAGAACAACGTGCGGCTTGTTGCATATTATGTGTCACGATAACCACGGTATATTCTGATTTGAGTTCACTAATCAGCTCCTCAATACGACCAGTAGAGATAGGGTCGAGAGCAGAACAAGGTTCATCCAGTAATAAAACTTCAGGACGGATTGCGATACCACGAGCGATGCATAAACGCTGTTGCTGACCACCAGAGAGACTATATCCACTCTGGTGTAATTTATCTTTGGTTTCGTTCCATAATGCGGCTTTGGTCAATGCCCATTGAACGCGCTCATCCATATCAGCACGAGAGAGCTTTTCAAATAAGCGGACACCAAAGGCAATATTGTCATAAATCGACATCGGGAATGGTGTTGGCTTTTGGAATACCATCCCAACTTTGGCGCGTAATAGTGCGATATCTTGCTTATCTGTCAGGATATTGTTGCCATCTAACAGAATTTCACCTTCAGCACGTTGTTCACCATAAAGCTCATACATTTTATTAAAAGTACGCAGTAAGGTCGATTTACCACAGCCAGAAGGGCCGATAAATGCCGTCACCTTATTTTTGGCAATATCTAAAGAGATATTTTTCAGCGCATGGAATTTACCGTAGTAGAAGTTCAAATCACGAACTTGAATTTTATTTCCTGCGTTATCATTAGCCATAATCATTCAACGTCTCTCTTGCTTAACTTTCTGCGTTAACCGTGCTTGCGTTTAGCAAACAGCACGCGCGCAATAATATTGATAAATAGAACACAGAGGGTGATAAGTAATACGCCAGCCCAAGCAAGCTCTTGCCATTGTGCAAAAGGACTCATGGCGAACTTAAAGATAGTCACAGGTAAGTTAGCTATCGGTTCGTTTAAGTCTGTGCTCCAGAATTGATTTGATAGTGAAGTAAATAACAGTGGTGCAGTTTCACCTGCAATACGTGCAATCGCTAATAATACACCTGTGATAATGCCTGATACCGAGGCTTTTAAGGTGATTTTAGAGATCATCTTCCACTTTGGTGTGCCTAATGCGTAAGCGGCTTCACGCAAGCTATCTGGCACTAACTTCAACATATTTTCAGTGGTACGAATAACAATAGGAATTTGCAGTAACGCTAATGCGATAATTCCAGCCCATCCTGAAAAGTGCTGCATCTGTGCAACAACAATGGTGTAGACAAAGAGTCCGACAACGATTGATGGTGCTGACAGCAAAATATCGTTAATAAAACGGGTAGTTTCAGCAAGCCATGAACGACGACCATATTCAGCAAGATAAATCCCTGCAAGAATACCTAATGGTGTTCCAATAACTGTCGCCCATAAAATCAGTAATCCACTACCGACAATGGCGTTCGCCAATCCACCACCATCAGTATTTGGTGGAGGTGTCATTTCAGTAAAAAGGGCTAACGACATGCCATCAAAGCCTTTTGTGAACGTAGAGAATAAAATCCACGTTAACCAAAAAAGACCAAATGCCATGGTAGAGATTGATAAAAACAGCGCGATACGGTTTTTTTGACGGCGCCAAAGTTGGCGTTTATGGCGTACACGCAATTCACTTTCTGTTTGAACTTGTAATGAAGAAGAGGATGTTTTGGACATATTAACGCGCTCCTTCATTCTTAGATAAACGTAATGTCATAAACTTAGAAATCGCAAGGACGATAAAGGTGATGACAAACAAGATAAGCCCTAATTCCATCAATGCCGCAGTATGTAACCCCGTTTCGGCTTCCGCAAATTCGTTGGCTAATGCAGAGGTAATACTGTTACCTGGCATAAACAGTGAGGCTGAATCTAATTGGTAGGTATTACCGATGATAAAGGTTACCGCCATGGTTTCACCTAAGGCGCGACCTAATCCCAACATGACACCACCAATCACCCCATTACGGGTATAAGGCAGAACGATATTCCAAATCACTTCCCATGTTGTACAGCCAATGCCGTAGGCAGACTCTTTCATCATAACGGGAGTCTGTTCGAACACATCACGCATCACAGAAGCAATATAAGGAATGATCATGATAGCGAGGATAACACCCGCAGCTAAGATACCAATACCAAAAGCGGGGCCAGAGAAAAGCTCGCCAACGATAGGAATGGAGGACATCACATTACCTACTGGCTCTTGGAAATAGGTTGCAAAGAGTGGTGCGAAGACAAACAGCCCCCACATACCATAAACAATACTAGGAATCGCGGCGAGTAACTCGATAGCAATACCTAATGGGCGTTTTAACCAGTTAGGCGCTAATTCGGTTAAGAAAAGGGCGATACCAAAACTGACAGGCACCGCAATAACCAATGCGATTATCGAGGTCACAATGGTGCCGTAAATAGGCACTAATGCACCAAATTCCTGTGCAGGAGGATCCCACTCTTTCGACCATAAGAATGAAAGGCCGAATTGTTGAATACTTGGCCATGAGGCGAAAATCAGTGAAACAATGATACCTGTTAAAAGCAAAAGCGTAATCAACGCAGCTAGGCGAACTAGTGCGCTGAAAATAACGTCCCCTCGTTTACTAGGGGCCTTTATTACCGTTGTGTGCTCGGCCATAAAGCCTCTTTTAATTTATTACCCCCTGTTTGTCAGGGGGTGAACGTTAACTTATCTCTTAATGGTTGCCGTTTTATTAGTAAATCGGTTTACCATTACTGTCTTTGATACTTGTTTTCCATGCTGCACGAATTTGCTCTACAACTTCGGTTGGCAATACTGCGTAATCTAGGTTTTTCGCTTCCTGATTACCTTTGTCGTAAGCCCAGTTGAAGAAATTCAGTACTTCTTTACCTTTTACGGCATCTTTTTGTGTTTGATGCACTAAGATAAAGGTGGTTGAAGTAATTGGCCATGCGTTTTCACCTTTCTGGTTAGTCAGGTCTTGTGCAAAGCTTTTGCTCCAATCAATTTTTCTTGCTGCGGCACTAAAACTGTCAGCTGTTGGTGCGATTGCCTCGCCATCAGCTGTGACTAATTTAGTATAAGCAAGATTGTTTTGTTTCGCGTAAGCATATTCAACATAACCAATTGAACCTGGTACACGTTGAACGAATGCCGCGATACCATCATTCCCTTTTCCACCTAAGCCTGTCGGCCATTTTACGGTAGAGCCTGCGCCTACTTCATCTTTCCATGCACTATTTACTTTTGATAAGTAGCTAGTGAAAACGAATGATGTACCTGAACCGTCAGCACGGCGAATAACCGCGATATTTTGGTCTGGTAATTTTACGCCAGGATTGAGTTTTGTAATGGCAGGGTCATTCCATTTCTGGATTTTGCCTAGATAGATATTACCGATAGTGTCGCCATCTAAGGTCAGTTCACCTGATTTGATACCAGGAATATTTACTGCCATAACAACGCCACCAATCACGGTAGGGAATTGGAATAAACCGTCAGCTTGTAATTTGTCGTCTGCTAATGGCGCATCAGAAGCACCAAAATCAACAGTATTTGCAATGATTTGTTTAACACCACCAGAGGAGCCAATGCCTTGGTAGTTAATTTTGTTACCCGTTTCTTTCTGATAGGAATCTGCCCATTTAGCATAAACTGGGGCAGGGAACGTTGCGCCAGCACCAGTCAGTGAGGTCGTTGCCTGTGCAGAAAGAGCGGTCATTGAAAACGCAGCGGCAATGACACTAGTCAGGGTGGTACGCATCAGTTTCATAATCCCTCCTGTGGGATAGGTAGAATAATTTTCGACATCTATCAACTTCGGTTACGGTACGCACAGACAATAGGTCAGTTTGATGACAATTAAATGTCTTAATTGTGACAGTTTTATGACAAAGTGAAAAAATGATGAAATATTTATAGGAGGAGAGAAATTAGAATGGAAATGGTGTAATAAAATGCACTTCAATATTTGAAATAGAGTGGGTTAATCATTCTCGTCTTCACGTTCTTTTAATGGGAAGTTAGCTCGGATTAATAACCCGCCTTTAATGCTGTCATCAAGTTCAACATAGCCGCCGTGGGCATCCATGATACGGCGAATAATGGATAATCCTAAACCCGCACCCGTTGAGCTTCGAGCTTGTTCGCCCTGAACAAAAGGTTGGAAAAGACGTTGTCTATCTTCTTGTGGAATACCAGGGCCATCATCTTCTACTTGGAACCAAGCATATTCTTCATTTTTCCCACTCGAAACACTGACCCAACCATTACCATAGCGATTGGCATTGACAATCATATTGGCAAGGGCGCGTTTTACTGCAATAGGGTTGGCGGTGATATTAATGGGTTCAGAATGAAGATGTTCTTCACTGATTTTTCCTAAATTAGATTCAGCTGAAATGACTTCTTGTAATAGATTATTCATATCACACAGTTCTAAAGACATCTCTTTACCTGTGCGCATATAGTCTAAGAATTGCCCAATAATGGCATCACAATCTTCGATATCTTTATTGATAGAGTCTGCGAGGTAACTATCTTCGGGACTCATCATTTCAGTTGCTAGACGAATTCGAGTCAGTGGTGTACGTAAGTCATGGCTAACACCTGCCATAACAAGCGTTCTATCATTATCCAGCGAGCGAATACCTGATGACATCTGGTTAAAGGCACGAATAATTGAGCGCATTTCAGAAGAGCCAGATTCAGGAATAGGAGGAGGAATAACGCCTTTTCCGATACGGCGCGCAGCGTACTCTACTTCATTAAGTGGGCGGTTTTGAAAACGATTATAAAGCCAGAAAAAAGCGACAACGATAATAATAAAAATAATTGCTTGTCGGTAAACAGGCAGTAAGAAGTTTTGCCCTAATTCAGTGAGTGGAACACGGATCCAAAGTGAGGGGGACATATGCGTATTAACCCATAACACAGGGTATTCTAGCGTGTTTTCAACCCAGATCTCTGTTTTTCCTCCCAGATATTCAGACATCTGTTCACTTAATTCATCATCGATTTTGGCCCAATAGAGTCCTTCCTCAAGCGCGGCTTCTTTATCAAAGAAAGAGATACCGAGTTCGGTATAGATTTTATTGCGTAAAGCAGGAGATATTTTTAGCGGGGTGCCGTCTACTAGGATCAGTTCTTCCGGCATTAAAGTGCGTATTTCATACGCTAAAACTTTATTAAATTGCTGAAGGCTTGGCCCAACAATAAGGTGTTGCACAACGATATAACTGGCTATCAAGCTAAAAAAAAGTAGCGAGATAACCAGAAATAACGAGCGTGTCAGTTTATTGTGGGGTGAAAGCCTCAGCCTTCTCATTGAACGCTGGTTCCATCAGGAACGAAGACGTAGCCGAGTCCCCAAACTGTTTGAATATAGCGAGGATGCGTTGGATCCTCTTCAATCATGCGACGTAAACGTGAAATTTGGACATCGATTGAACGCTCCATCGCACTGTATTCACGACCACGAGCAAGGCTCATTAATTTATCACGAGAAAGTGGTTCACGAGGGTGAGATACCAGTACTTTCAATACGGCGAATTCACCACTTGTCAGAGGCATATGCTCTTCTTCGTGGAACATTTCACGCGTACCAAGGTTTAGCTTGAACTTACCAAAAGAGATAATGGCGTTATCTTGTGAAGGTGCGCCAGGCAATTCATTTGCTTGACGACGAAGAACTGCGCGAATACGTGCTAGTAGTTCTCTTGGATTAAAGGGTTTTGAGATGTAATCATCAGCACCGATTTCAAGTCCAACAATTCTATCAACCTCTTCCCCTTTCGCAGTAACCATAATAATAGGGATAGGGTTGTTTTGGCTTCTTAAGCGGCGGCAAATAGATAGGCCATCTTCACCAGGAAGCATTAAATCGAGCACAATAAGATGGATAGATTCGCGAGTGAGCAGACGATCCATCTGATCGGCGTTTGCAGCAGTACGGATTTGAAAACCCTGCTCTGTCAAATAGCGCTCTAAGAGTGAACGCAGACGTAAATCATCATCCACGATTAGCACTTTATAACTTTCTTGCATTTTTTAAGCTCCCGAAGTGCAAATGCTTTTATTAGCGAATTCTATCATTGATAAGAATATTAAACCAAAACCAAAGAATAAATGTTAATAATTTATAGATAAAACTTGTTCATTAGCCCTAGTAAAGGGGATAAAACTATTTATTTATCTTATTCTGAATGATATTTGATAGATAATACGCAGTAATTAACTTCACCACCTGGTGTCTGCACGCTAATTTCATCATCAACTTGCTTACCAATAAGCGCTCTGGCAACAGGGGAATCAATAGAAATCCACTGTTTTGCTGGATCAAATTCATCGGGACCCACAAGCCTAAAGGTTTTGACATTTTCGTCATTATCTTCAAGCGTGACCCAAGCACCAAAATAGACTTTTCCTTCTTGGCGAGGATCTGGGTCAACGATTTTTAGTTCATCAAGACGCTTTGATAAAAAACGAACACGCCTATCAATTTCACGTAATCGCTTCTTTCCATAAATATATTCAGCATTTTCTGAACGGTCACCTTGTGCCGCTGCTTCTGAAACCGATTGTGTGACACGCGGGCGCTCTTCTTTCCAAAGATATTTTAGCTCTTTGTCTAAGGCATACCAGCCATCACGAGTAATATAGTTACTTTTTGCCATTACGAATAAAAACTATCATCAACATTGAATTTCATAAAGGTACTATAGCGTGAATGTTAAAATAATCTGTTAATTTCCTCATAATTGTCGAGCTAGATAGGAAATTTGCCAAATTTTTTTAATGCTCTGCGTGTATAATAGCCATCTTTTTTAACTATTCCTCTCGGTAGGTAAATATTTTATGAATGAATCATTAAGCCGAATTATTGCAGATGAGCTCTCTGTTAAGCCCCAGCAAGTCCTTTCGGCTATAACGTTACTGGATGAAGGGAATACGGTGCCATTTGTTGCCCGTTATCGTAAAGAGGTCACTGGCGGATTAGATGATACGCAATTACGTCAATTAGAAACTCGCCTCGGTTACTTACGGGAACTCAACGATCGCCGCCAAACAATTTTAAAATCAATTGAAGAACAAGGAAAACTGACACCAGAACTGCGCTCTTCAATTAATGAAACTCATAGTAAAACAGAACTGGAAGATCTCTATCTTCCTTATAAGCCTAAGCGCCGTACTCGTGGCCAGATAGCGATTGAGAATGGATTAGAACCTTTAGCGGATTTACTGTGGAATGAACCACAAAATAATCCAGAAGAAGCGGCAACCGCTTATATCAACGCAGAAAAAGGTGTTGATGACACCAAAGCCGCTTTAGATGGCGCACGTTATATTTTGATGGAACGTTTTTCAGAAGATGCGGGATTATTAGCAAAAGTTCGCCAATATTTATGGAAAAATGCGCATCTTGTTGCCAAAGTGATTGAGGGTAAAGAAGCTGAAGGGGCGAAGTTTAGTGATTATTTTGATCACCATGAGCCTATCGCTAATGTTCCCTCTCACCGCGCATTAGCTATGTTTCGTGGTCGTAACGAAGGTATTCTTCAATTATCACTTAATCCAGATCCGCAATTTGAAGAAGCACCCAAAGAGAGCTACGGTGAACAACTGGTTACAGAGCATTTAGGGTTACGTTTAAATAATCAACCTGCGGATAGCTGGCGTAAAGCTGTCGTAAGCTGGACTTGGCGCATAAAAGTTTTAATGCATATTGAAACCGAATTAATGAGCCAACTACGCGAAAAAGCGGAAGAAGAAGCGATTAATGTTTTTGCACGTAATCTTAATGATTTATTGATGGCTGCGCCTGCTGGCATGCGTGCCACAATGGGGCTTGATCCAGGTTTACGTACGGGTGTTAAAGTTGCAGTTGTTGATAGCACCGGCAAATTAATTGCTACAGATACAATTTATCCACATACAGGACAAGCGGATAAAGCGGCGGCAAGTGTAGCTGCGTTATGTATTAAGCATAATGTTGAATTAGTGGCGATTGGTAATGGTACGGCTTCTCGTGAAACAGAGCGATTTTTTGCTGAAACAGTAAAACGCTATCCAGAAGTGAAAGCACAAAAAGTGATTGTTAGTGAAGCGGGCGCATCGGTATATTCAGCGTCAGAGCTTGCTGCTAATGAATTCCCTGATTTAGATGTTTCTATTCGTGGTGCGGTTTCTATCGCGCGTCGCTTACAAGATCCTCTGGCTGAACTGGTAAAAATTGATCCTAAATCAATTGGTGTGGGTCAATATCAGCATGATGTTAGCCAAACATTATTAGCGAGAAAACTTGATACTGTCGTTGAAGACTGTGTGAATGGTGTTGGTGTTGACTTAAATACAGCATCAGTACCGTTACTAACGCGTGTTGCAGGGCTTAGCCAATCTATTGCTCAAAATATTATTAGCTGGCGCGATGAAAACGGTCGTTTTGTTGATAGAAAACAGTTACTCAAAGTGGCACGTTTAGGGCCGAAAGCCTTTGAACAATGTGCTGGTTTCTTACGTATTCGAGATGGTAAAAACCCGCTTGATGCTTCAACGGTTCACCCTGAAGCGTATCCTGTTGTTGAAAATATTCTGCAATCTACTCATCAAAAAATTGATGATTTAATGGGTAATAGCGCTTTAATTTCACAAGTAGATGCAAGAGCATTTATTACAGAGCAGTTTGGTCTGCCAACGATTAATGACATTTTAAAAGAGTTAGCAAAACCAGGGCGCGACCCACGTCCAGAGTTTAAAACGGCGACTTTCGCTGAAGGTGTCGAAACGATGAATGACTTAGTTAGTGGCATGATCCTTGAAGGAACTGTGACCAACGTGACTAATTTCGGTGCATTCGTTGATATCGGTGTACACCAAGATGGCTTGGTTCATATCTCTTCTTTAGCAGATCGATTTATTGAAGATCCACATACTGTGGTGAAAACTGGAGATATTGTTAAAGTTAAAGTTCTAGAGGTTGATTTAGCTCGTAAGCGCATCGCACTGACTATGCGTTTAGATGAAGTCGCAGGTGATAGTGATAAAAAACCATCATCATCAAATACCACGAATTCTGTTAGAAATAACAAAGGGCAAAAACCAGCTCGTAATAACCGTCAGCCAATGAATAATGGTAATAATGCAGGAAATAGTGCAATGGGTGATGCTTTAGCAGCAGCTTTTGGGAAAAAACGCTAATCGCCTAATAGTGCATTTATTGCTATCGCATTAGTGAGTAAAAAGAACGAAAATAATGAGCGTGATATAATCAATATTGGTTATATCGCGTTTTTTATTACATATGATTTAGATGTTTTCTTTAGATAAAAATATTTATAAGAACTAATTAAATAGAAAAGTCATATAAATTCTCTTCCATTTTTTTATAGGTTTAATTTTAAACTGACTTAAGGGATATTGAAAAAATAATAGATAAAGCATTCTCTGTTTTATCTCTATATTTATTTGTTATTATTTTTATCATCCATCTTCTATTCTCCCCATCGCCGATTGCCTTTATATTATCAAATAAGGGTTGATAACCTTTTAACCTTATTATTACTGAGGTTTTTAAGGGTGACTCCTTGAGCTAAAACTGAAAAGTATTATTTCCGTTTATATCAACTCCACTTCAATTAATAGAATGAATATCTATGGGTTTATTTCACCTTTATTGGGTTATTAATATGAATTTAAATAAATTATCGTTTGGTTTGATCATGATTTCTGCTTCATTACTCGCAGGGTGTGCATCAGAATCTTCACGCTCTTTAGAAGTGGCTAAAGTAGCAACCTATAACACGACTTACACAGGCGCAAAAAGCGCGATTTCTATCGGTAAATTCGATAACCGTTCTAGTTATATGAATGGGATCTTCTCTGATGGAGTTGATAGATTAGGAAATCAATCCAAAACTATTTTAATGACGCACTTACAACAAACAGGGCGTTTTAATGTATTAGACAGAGCCAATTTATCTGAATTAAAAGAAGAAGCTGGCATTAAAGGGCAAAGCCAACAATTGAAAGGCGCTACTTATGTGATCACTGGCGATGTGACAGAATTTGGCCGTAAAGAAGTCGGTGATCGTCAATTATTCGGTATTTTAGGTCGCGGTAAAACACAGGTTGCTTACGCAAAAGTGAATTTAAACGTTGTGAATGTGAATACATCAGAAGTTGTATTCTCATCTCAAGGTGCGGGTGAATACGAGCTTTCTAACCGTGAAATCATTGGGTTTGGTGGAACAGCAAGCTATGACTCAACACTGAACGGTAAAGTGCTTGATTTAGCTATTCGTGAAGCAGTTAATAACTTAGTTGCTGGTATTGAGAGCAATGCTTGGCAGCCTTCAAAATAATACGCTTTTATAAGGATATAACGATGTCTAAATCATTAATAAGCCTTATTTTAGGGGCATTATTACTGACGGGCTGTGCAAGTGGCCCTAAACCACTTTATAACTGGGACAGTTATCAACAAGTGGTATATCAGCACTATCAACAAAGTGAAAGTGATCCTCAAGCACAAATTGATGCATTGAAGAAAAGCATTGAGCTTTCTCGTGCTAAATCATTAGGTATTCCTCCAGGATTACATGCGCATTTAGGGATGTTATATGGTGCGACGGGCGCATTAGATTTAGCAATGGCAGAATTTAATGAAGAAAAAGTACTTTACCCTGAATCAGCAGAATTTATGGATCGTCTGATGAAAAACAAAGGAATGCAAAAATGAGTCGCTTATTCGCTTTAATGTGCTTGGCTTTTGCGTTGGTATTAACGGGGTGCGCCCAACCTGTTAAAACAGATTACACTGCTTTTAAACAGAGTAAGCCAAAAAGTATTCTTGTATTAGTACCTCAAAACCATACAACGGAAGTTGGCGCGGGGCACAGTTTCTTATCTCAAGTGACATATCCTTTGGCAGAAGCGGGATATTATGTTTTCCCTGTTGCTGTCGTTGAAGAGACATTTAAGCAAAATGGTTTATCCATGGCTGGGGATATTCATGCAGTAAGTCCTAATAAACTACGTGAAATCTTTGGTGCTGATGCTGTTTTATACTTAGATATCACAGAGTTTGGAACGACATATCAAATTATTTCTAGTGATACGCGAGTTACCGTTACTGCTAAGCTTGTTGATCTTCGTAATGGTGGTGTGTTGTGGAGTAGCTCTGCAACGGCATCAAGTACCGAAACAGAAGGTTCATCAGGTAGTTTAGTCGGGATGTTGGTCTCAGCTGTTGTGAATCAAATTGTGAATACAGTATCAGACAAAAGCTACCAAATTGCAGGCATAACAAGTGTACGCTTACTTTCAGCAGGAAATGCGAACGGTATTCTATATGGTCCTCGCTCTCCTAGTTATGGTAAAGAAGCAGAATAAGCAAATGCAATAAAATAAGCATAATAATGAAAAGGCTCTGTTTAATTAATTTAAAATAAGCAGAGCCTTATTTTATTTGCGAAATAATAATTATTCTTATTTGATGTTGGGTAATACTACTTATATTTATCACAGAATAAGTATGAAATAGAGAGTAAATAAAAAAGAGGAGTTGTTATTGAAAGGATAAACCATCCTTGGTTGCCAGTCCGTTTCCATCCGTGGTTAATAATCCATAATTCGGGTATATAAAAGAGACTGATTAAATAAGAGAAACGTCAAAGAGAATAAGATAAGGTATGGGGGATGCTATCTTTCCTTGTAATATAGCGACCTTTATTCTTTAAATAGCCCTCAAATTTAAATCAAAACACGACCTAGTTGGATATTAATCAATGTTTGTCTCTAGGATATGTAATATTATAATTTAGGTAAAGATATAATTGTTACTATTATTATAATCATCGAATTAAGAGGGAATAAAAGAATAATAAAACTAATATAACGAGATATTTAATTAATTTAAATCGTATTTTGAGTAATATATCGTTTTAAACTCGGCATAAAAGTTCTCCTCTGATATTTCACGATGAATTAAAATCACTAACATATTGAATAAACTTAATTTATTTATGAATATCTTTAATGGATAAGACTATTTTTACATAATGTGATTTGCATCACGTCATATATTTGAGTGTTATCACCTATCAATAAGAAGATAGGGATTTATACGATACCTCTTTCGATCATATTCAGTTCCCGATTTATTGGTTACACTATTCTTTCAGATATTCATAATGTCTGTTTGCTGGTATGAGATATCAGCGGTTCACTTTTGGAAGGTAGAGGCATGTCAGAACAAACAATTATTTGGGATCTTGACCTGATCCATAAGTATAACTATTCAGGTCCTCGCTATACATCATACCCAACAGCATTAGAGTTTAATCAACAATATGGCGATGATGATTTTATCAAAGCGACTCAGCGCTATCTTGAGCGCCCTTTATCGCTTTATATTCATATTCCTTTCTGCCATAAGCTGTGCTATTTCTGCGGCTGTAATAAAATTATTACGCGCCATAAACATAAAGCAGATGAATATCTTGATGTTTTAGAAAAAGAAATTATTAACAGATCACGCTATTTTAAAGACAGAAAAGTGACTCAAATGCATTGGGGCGGGGGTACACCTACTTTTCTGGATAAGCAACAAATTAGCCGATTGGTTTCGCTATTACGTCACCATTTTCATTTTGTTGATAATGCAGAACTCTCTATTGAGATTGATCCTCGTGAAATTGAGCTAGATGTTATCGACCATCTACGTCATGAAGGATTTAATCGCCTGAGTATGGGGGTGCAAGATTTCAATAAAGAAGTGCAACAAAAAGTAAATCGTGAGCAAGACGAAGCATTTATTTTTGCATTGGTAGAGCGTGCGCGTGAAGTGGGTTTTCACTCCACCAGCATTGACTTAATTTATGGTTTACCTAAGCAAACCAAAGAGAGTTTTGCCTTTACATTAAAACGCGTTATTGAACTATCACCAGATAGATTGAGTGTTTTCAATTATGCGCACTTACCTAATTTATTCGCTGCTCAGCGTAAAATTAAAGATGAAGATCTCCCTTTAGCAGAAGAGAAGTTAGAAATATTACAAGAGACAATTTCTACGCTGACAACAAACGGCTATCAGTTTATTGGAATGGATCACTTTGCTAAACCGGATGATGAATTAGCGGTTGCTCAACGTAAAGGTATTTTACACCGTAATTTCCAAGGCTATACCACTCATGAAGAGTGTGATTTATTAGGCATGGGAGTTTCTGCAATAAGTATGTTAGGTGATAACTACGCGCAAAATGAAAAAGTATTGAAAGAGTATTATGCGCGAGTCAATAGTGAAGGAAATGCACTATGGCGAGGTTTATCTCTGACTAATGATGATTGTATTCGCCGCGATGTGATTAAAACCTTAATTTGTAATTTTAGTCTGCGTTTTTCTGATATTGAAAAAATGCACAATATTGTCTTCCATGACTATTTTAAAGAAGATTTAGAATTACTTGTACCAATGAAGGATGATGGTTTAGTTGAAATAACAGTAGACGGCATTCAAGTTACACCGCGAGGACGTTTGCTTATTCGTAATATTTGTATGTGTTTCGATACGTATTTACGAAATCAAATGCGCCAACGTCAATTCTCGCGTGTAATTTAATTGATGAAGGGATTGGAGGATTAATATTCCTCTATCCCTAACTCTTTTAATTTGCGGGTTAATGTATTTCTGCCCCAACCTAATAATCGTGCTGCATCTTGTTTATGCCCTTGCGTATATGCTAAGGCGCTGAGCAAAAGAGTACGCTCAAATTGAGGTAATGCATCTGTTAAGATGTTTTCTTTCCCTTCTCCTAATGCTTCGTCTGCCCATAATGAAAGATGCTGTGACCAATGTTGAGAAGCAGCAATTCGACTGATATTTTTTGCTTTTTCATCAGGTTGGCGAATTTCTTGTGGTAAATCTTGAGGCATAATCTCTTGGCTTGCCGTCATTACCGTTAACCAGCGACACACATTTTCTAATTGTCTGACGTTACCTGACCAGTTGTATTCCATCATTATTTGTAAACTTTGCTGATGAAGTACTTTGGCTTCGACACCCAATTCTTTTGCTGTTTTTTGCAGAAAATAGCGCGCTAAGCTAGGAATATCTTCGGTTCTATCGCGTAATGGTGGTAACTGAATGCGTATGACATTGAGGCGATGATAGAGATCTTCACGAAAATCACCGGCTTGAACTCGCCTTTCTAAGTCTTGATGAGTAGCGGCAATAATACGCACATCGACTTTTACAGGGGCATAACCGCCTACTCGATAAAATTGCCCTTCAGCAAGGACTCGCAGTAAACGTGTCTGAATATCAAGAGGCATATCACCAATTTCATCAAGAAACAGTGAACCGCCATTTGCTTGTTCAAATCGACCTTGGCGTACTTGAGAGGCGCCTGTAAATGCCCCTTTTTCGTGACCAAAAAGCTCTGATTCAATCAAGTCTTTAGGAATTGCCGCCATATTTAAGGCGATAAAAGGAGAGGACGCTCTTGGACTGTGGCGATGTAATGCATGTGCCACTAACTCTTTTCCTGTCCCCGATTCCCCATTAATGAGCACACTAATTGAGGAGCGAGAAAGCCGACCAATAATACGGTAAACCTCTTGCATTGCAGGTGCTTCACCAATCATATCTGTAACTGATTGTAGCAAGGTTTCATCGGTATTCGGTTGTTTTTGTTCGCGATAATGAGTAATGGCGCGGTCAATTAATGCCAATGTTTCGTCGATATCGAACGGCTTTGGTAAGTAATCAAATGCCCCTTGTTGATAGGCATTAACGGCAGCGTCGAGATCAGAATGTGCCGTCATAATAATAACGGGCAGAGTTGGATATTGTTCTTTAATTATTTTTAAAAGAGATAAACCGTCGATATCAGGCATACGAATGTCTGATAACAATACATCAGGTTGTTCTGTATTGAGTGCATTAAGCACATCATTCGCATGTTCAAAGGCTTTACAAGACATACCTTCACGAGAAATGGCACGTTCAAGTACCCAGCGAATGGAGCTGTCATCATCAACAACCCATACATTTCCTTTTTGCATTGGTTATCTCCTACTTAATTGGTAAATAAATAGAAAATTCAGTATTTCCGGGCCAACTGGTAAATTCAATTTTACCTGCATGTTGATCCACTAAATTACGCGCAATAGAGAGCCCTAATCCATTACCACCTTCTCTACCACTCACCATAGGGTAAAAAAGCGTATCTTGTAGATGAGGAGGAATGCCATCACCGGTATCAATCACATCTATACGCGCAGCAAGGCGGTGACGTTCGCCATGAAGTGTGATTTGAAAAGCCGTACGGGTACGCAAAATAATCGTCCCCCCTGTTTTTTCGACGGCTTGTAAGGCGTTGCGTGTAATATTTAGGAGTACTTGTTCTATTTGATCTGGGTAATGTGATAACTCAGGTAAGCTGGGATCGTAATCTTTTAGTAAGGTGACATTTTCAGGGCATTCGAGCGAAATAAGCTGAGCAACGCGCTCAACAACATGGTGAATACTCTGATGTATTTTTGTCCCTGGATGTTGGGGACCAAGTAATCTGTCCACCAGCACACGTAGGCGATCAGCTTGTTCAATAATGACTTGTGTATATTCCGTTAACGCTGGATCAGGTAAGGATTTTGCTAGCAATTGAGCCGCGCCCCGTAATCCTCCCAACGGATTTTTAATTTCATGTGCCAGCCCCCTAACCAATTCCCTCGCTGCCATTTGCTGTGCTTGTTGTATCTGCTCTTGGCTTAACCGGCGTTGACTATCCATAGGCGCCAGCTCCAGCAAAATGTGTTGCTCGGAAATAGGTTGGGCACTGAGCGACATTGTGTGTGATTGATTATTTACAACCAATATCACTTCATTGTCGGTAAAGCTTTGTCCATTCGCTAATGTTTCACGCATTAAATCAGCATCAAAAGAGTAATAGCTGAAAAGGGCAGTGAAAGGCGTTTCAAATAATTTTCGACGGCTTTGCGCTAAAACCTGTAACGCAGAATGATTTGCGTAGCAAATAATAAACTCTTTGTTGATAACCAATACAGAGTGTATCAATGAGTCTAAAATTAATGAGTTGTCAGGTAAGTCTGCCGTTTCCATATTGAATACCCCATTGCACCATTTTAGTGCATCTTACCTTTATTACATTAATGAACCAATGCGTAAGTGAAAAGACTGACTCCTTAAAGGGGAGAAAAGTGCCCATCCGAAGATGGGCAAAATAGCTTCACGGCAAAAAAAACAGTTTTACATCTAGGCTTAAGTTTTTATCAACAAAAAGGTCTTAAGCGCTGTAATACATTTCAAATTCAAGAGGATGCGGAGCCATACGTACACGTTGAACATCAGCACGTAATAATTCTAAATAAGCATCAATAGCATCATCAGTAAATACACCACCGCGGGTTAAGAATTCACGATCTGCATTTAATGTATTTAATGCTTCTTCTAATGAACCTGCGACAGTTGGGATTTCTTTTGCTTCTTCTGGTGGTAAGTCATAGAGGTTTTTATCCATAGCATCACCTGGGTGAATTTTATTGATAATGCCATCAAGACCAGCCATTAATTGAGCCGCAAACGCTAAATAAGGGTTTGCTAAAGGATCTGGGAAACGTACTTCAATACGGCGCGCTTTCATGCTGGCAACCACAGGAATACGAATTGACGCTGAGCGGTTACGTGCAGAGTAAGCAAGCATTACAGGTGCTTCAAAACCTGGGACTAAACGTTTGTAAGAGTTAGTGGTTGGGTTAGTAAATGCATTTAGCGCACGAGCGTGTTTGATAATACCGCCGATGTAATACAGCGCCATTTCAGATAATCCGCCGTATTTGTCACCTGCAAATAGGTTTACACCGTTTTTAGACAGTGACATATGGCAGTGCATACCTGAGCCGTTATCACCTACTAATGGTTTTGGCATAAAGGTCGCTGTTTTACCAAATACGTGAGCTACGTTTTGTACCACGTATTTATAAATTTGGGTTTCATCTGCTTTTTTGGTCATGGTATTAAAGCGAGTAGCCACTTCATTTTGACCCGCAGTTGCTACTTCATGGTGATGAGCTTCAACGACTAAGCCCATTTCTTCCATGATGTTACACATAGTAGAACGAATATCTTGTGATGAATCGACGGGTGGCAGTGGGAAATAACCACCTTTAATCATCGGGCGGTGGCCTTTGTTGCCGTCTTCATATTTGGTATTGGTGTTCCATGCCGCTTCAATATCGTTGATAGCGTAAGATGCGCCGGAAATATCGTTTTTGAAACGAATATCATCAAATAGGAAGAACTCTGGCTCTGGCCCAAACAGTACTGTGTCTGCGATACCACTTGATTTTAAATAGTCTTCAGCACGTTTTGAGATAGAACGTGGGTCGCGATCATAACCTTGCATTGTGCCAGGTTCTAAAACGTCACAACGAATAATCAGAGTTGGATCTTGGAAAAATGGATCAAGCATTGCGGTTGTTGCATCTGGCATCAGCACCATGTCTGATTCGTTAATGCCTTTCCAGCCACCAATAGAAGAGCCATCGAACATTTTTCCTTCTTCAAAGAAATCATCGTTAACCTGATGAGCCGGAATAGTAAGATGTTGTTCTTTACCGCGGGTATCAGTGAAACGTAAGTCAATATATCTAACTTTATGTTCTTCAATCATGGATAATACATGTTCAAGGGACATAGGAACTCTCCTGGCGAATGGTTTTATTGAGTGCAGTGGCCTTACACATTTTTTCGGTGAATTTTTTGCTCACCTAAATTCTATTGCGAAAAGCATGCCAACTTATCTAAAAAGGGATATATACTGTATTGATGAAGTTTAGTGTAGAATATCTCCTGTGATTTTTTAATTATTGCACAAAGTTGGTGCAAATTAAGCCTAATTAGTTGCACTGTTTTGGTGCAATCGAACGGATGCTACTAAATTCTGAGGCGTGAAAAGGATCACAATTCAATTAATTGCATATTGTTAAGCAATCATTATTGTGATCTTGTTTAGTCTCTCGTCTAAAGCGTGTACAATACTGCGCTTATTTCTACAATGCCTGAGGCAAATTTTGTGATCGAAAACTTGCGTAATATCGCCATCATCGCCCACGTTGACCATGGTAAAACTACTATCGTCGATAAATTACTACAGCAATCTGGCACGTTCGGCGAACGTGAAACCGTTGCTGAGCGCGTGATGGACTCAAATGATCTCGAAAGAGAGCGCGGAATTACTATTCTTGCGAAAAATACAGCGATTAAATGGAATGACTATCGTATCAATATCGTAGATACCCCAGGACACGCCGACTTCGGTGGTGAGGTAGAACGCGTTATGTCTATGGTAGACAGCGTTCTATTGCTGGTTGACGCGATGGATGGCCCAATGCCACAAACTCGTTTTGTGACACAAAAAGCGTTTGCTAACAACTTAAAACCAATCGTTGTTATCAATAAAGTTGACCGCCCTGGTGCGCGTCCAGACTGGGTTGTTGATCAGGTATTTGACCTGTTCGTAAACTTAGGCGCAACTGACGAACAACTTGATTTCCCAATTATCTATGCATCTGCATTAAACGGTATTGCGGGAACAGATTACAATGACATGGCTGAAGATATGACTCCGTTATATGAAGCTATTGTCAAATATGTAGAGCCACCAAAAGTTGATCTGGACGGCACATTCCAGATGCAAATTTCTCAGTTGGACTACAACAACTACCTAGGTGTTATCGGTATCGGTCGTATCAAGCGTGGTAAGGTTAAACCTAACCAGCAAGTGACTATCATCGATAGCGAAGGTAATACTCGTAACGGTAAAGTCGGTAAAGTGTTAGGTCACTTAGGCTTAGAACGTATTGAAGTTGAAGTTGCAGAAGCTGGCGATATCATCGCAATTACAGGCTTAGGCGAACTGAATATTTCTGATACGATCTGCGAAACAGGTGCTGTTGAAGCATTACCTGCATTAGCCGTTGATGAACCAACTGTTAGCATGTATTTCTGTGTTAATACTTCACCTTTCTGTGGTCGTGAAGGTAAGTTTGTGACTTCTCGTCAGATTTTAGATCGTCTGAAAAAAGAGTTAGTCCATAACGTAGCATTACGTGTAGAAGAAACTGAAGATCCAGATGCATTCCGTGTATCAGGTCGTGGTGAGCTTCACCTGTCAGTTCTGATCGAAAATATGCGTCGTGAAGGTTACGAATTAGGTGTATCTCGTCCTAAAGTTATCTTCCGTGATATTGACGGCCGTAAACAAGAGCCTTTCGAACAAGTCACTATCGATATTGAAGAACAGCACCAAGGTGATGTGATGCAAGCGATGGGTGAACGTAAAGGCGAAATGCGTGATATGCAACCAGATGGTAAAGGACGTGTACGTTTAGACTACATTATTCCTAGCCGTGGTCTGATTGGTTTCCGTACTGAATTTATGACCATGACATCAGGTACTGGTTTACTGTATGCAACATTTAGTCACTATGATGATGTTCGTCCAGGTGAAATCGGTCGCCGTAATAACGGTGTTATGATCTCTAATGGCCAAGGTAAAGCCGTTGCTTACGCACTGTATAGCTTACAAGATCGCGGTAAATTATTCGTTACTCATGGTGCAGAAGTTTATGAAGGCCAAGTGATTGGTATTCATACTCGCTCTAATGACTTAACAGTAAACTGCTTGACTGGTAAAAAGCTGACTAACATGCGTGCTTCTGGTACTGATGAGGCGACAACGCTGACTCCACACCTGAAACAAACATTAGAACAAGCATTAGAATTTATTGATGACGATGAGTTAGTTGAAGTAACTCCGCAGTCTATTCGTCTGCGTAAGCGTTATCTGTCAGAAAACGATCGTCGTCGTGCTTACCGTAGCAAAGACTAATTCGTTATTCTGATAACATAATTCTTAGGGCGCGTTTAGCGCCCTGAGTTTATACTCGTCATACTTCAAGTTACAGGGTTGACTGTGTTCAACTAGTCGCCTATCTGTAACTTAAATTATTTAGAGTATGTGGTACTAGTTGTACTATCAGACGAATGCGGTGGAAAATTTGCCACCGCATAAGTTTTACTCTTCCTTCCTATCTTTTCTATCTTTATCTGATACCTTGTAAACCCCTACCTTCTGAACTGCACCCCAAAAGTTGGACTCTTCTAGTCTCATTTTTCCGCTCTCCCTCTTCTGGTTTTCTGTTTTACAAAAAAATTAAGTGTGATTATTGTACTTTTTTGGTGTTTAAGCCTGTTCAGTAAAGCGATTTATGATTAAAGTAAAATGAGTTTTCTATTATGGAGAGGATTTATGCTTTATATCTTTGATATGGGTAATGTGATTATTGATATCGATTTTAACCGAGTATTCGCAGTATGGAGTAAGCTGAGTGGTGTTCCATTAGCAAGCATAAAAAAGGATTTCACCGCCGGTGAAGTTTTTAAATTACATGAGCGCGGTAATATTACAGATATCGAATTTGCTGAAGAAATTAACTCAGAACTTGGCATGAGCTTAAGCTTTGAGCAATTCGCTGAAGGATGGCAGGCTATTTTTATCGCAGTACGACCTGAAGTCATTGATATAATGAACAAATTAAGAGAACAAGGACATCGGGTTGTGGTGTTATCAAATACTAACCGTTTACACCAAGATTACTGGCCAGAACACTATCCTGAAATCGCGGCTTCTGCTGATTTTCTCTATTTGTCGCAAGATCTTGGCATGAGAAAACCCGATCCTGAACTCTTTAAGTATGTTTTAGAATCTGAAGATGTTGAAGCACAAGATGCCGTTTTCTTTGATGATGTAAAAGCCAATGTTGATGCTGCTATTGCTGTGGGTATAAAGGGTGTACATGTCATTGATAAACAGACCATCATTGACTACTTCAAAGATTATGATTTTTCTCTCCCAGTAGAAGAATAATGCTATTGTAAGGATAACAATAGATTGAATTTGTTATCCTTTTTTATTGATTTATTTTGGAGAGAGCATGATCGCGTTAATTCAACGAGTGACACAGGCAAAAGTGGATATTGCAGGTGAAACTGTCGGCGCTATTAATCAAGGTTTATTGGTTTTATTAGGTGTAGAGAAAGACGACAACGAACAGAAAGCCAAAAGATTATGTGAGAAAGTATGCGGCTATCGTATATTTAGTGATGAAAACGACAAAATGAACCTAAATGTGCAACAAGCAGGTGGTAGTCTATTAGTTGTATCTCAATTCACACTTGCCGCGGAAACACAAAAAGGAATGCGTCCAGGGTTTTCGAACGGCGCGCCCCCAGAATTAGCGAAGAATCTCTATCACTACTTTATTGAACAATGTCAGCAACAAGGTTTAGAAACACAAACAGGCCAATTTGCCGCGGATATGCAAATCACACTGACTAATGACGGCCCAGTCACCTTTTGGCTGCAAGTATAACGTCGAACGTACAGTCGTGTTAAAAGGAGCTCAGATATGTACCATTTACGAACCCCAAAAACAGAGGCAGAATTTGATGCCTATTATGCTTTTCGCTGGGAAATGCTTCGTAAACCTCTACATCAACCTGAAGGCTCTGAAAAAGACGGTTATGACACTCTTGCTCATCATCAAATGGTTGTTGATGAAACAGGACAACCCGTTGCGATTGGGCGACTCTATATTAATGCCGACAATGAAGGTGCTATTCGCTTTATGGCGGTGCGTACAGATGCACAAGGTAAAGGTTTAGGCACATTAGTGGCTATGGCGCTAGAGTCGCTTGCTCGCCAAGAAGGTATAAAACGGATCGTGTGTAGTGCACGAGAAGAGTCTGTAAGCTTCTTTGAAAAGTTAGGTTATGAAAATTGTGGTTTAGTGACAGGCCCTCAAACGACACCCATTAAGCACTTTTTTATGAAAAAAAGTATTGAGTCTTTGGATGATATTCTTCATCGACCAGATTGGTGTGCAGAATTACAAAAACAATGGCATCAACATATTCCTTTAAGTGAAAAAATGGGACTACGTATTACTCAATACACAGGAACCCGTTTTTATACCACTATCCCTGAAGCAGGAAATCAAAATCCTCACCACACTATTTTTGCAGGTAGCCAATTTTCACTCGCAACATTAACAGGTTGGGGATTGATTTGGCTATTAATGCAAGAGCATAAGTTGCAAGGTGATATTGTTCTGGTGGATGCACATATTCGTTACCGCAAACCGGTATCAGGGCGTCCTGCTGCTGTTGCTGATATGGAAAATTTAAGTGGGGATTTAGGGCGACTAGCGAAGGGAAGCAAGGCACGTATTAAGTTGGACGTCGATATTTGTGGTGATGAAGGTGTTGGTGCTGTTTTTAGTGGCACTTATATTGTTTTACCTTCACAAAATAAGCAATGCTAATTCAGCTATCTATCTTTAAAGTAACTTAAAGGGAAATCGCTATTTTCTTTTGAGTTACCTTTTCTATTTTCTGCGTTTTTTATTAAAAAAACAGAGTATAAAAAATCTATTCTTGAATGCTGGTGTTATAGAGTTTCTATCGCTATCCAATTGATGTATATTTCGCAGTTTACGGAGGGAAGCATGGACACCAATTTATCTACTCGTCTTAATAAATATATCAGTGAAAGCGGGATCTGCTCACGTCGTGAGGCTGACCGTTATATTGAGCAAGGACTTGTCCTTATTAATGGCAAACGCGCTGGTATTGGCGATCAAGTATTTGCTGGCGATGAAGTCAAAGTCAATGGTCGATTGATTGAAGCACAGGATAACTCTGAGCTGGTTTTGATTGCGCTGAATAAGCCTGTGGGCATTGTGAGTACCACAGATGATGGCGAAAAAGATAATATTGTTGACTATGTTAACCACAGTACCCGTATTTTCCCCATTGGGCGTTTAGATAAAGATTCACAAGGATTGATTTTTCTGACCAACCACGGTGATTTAGTCAATAAAATCCTACGTGCAGGTAATGATCACGAAAAAGAGTACCTTGTGACAGTGAATAAGCCGATCACAGATGAATTTATTCATGGAATGGGTGCGGGCGTTCCTATCATGGGACAAAAAACCAAGAAATGTAAGGTCAAGAAAGAAGCGCCGATGGTGTTTCGTATTACCTTAGTTCAAGGGTTAAATCGCCAAATTCGCCGTATGTGTGAATATTTTGGTTATGAAGTCACTAAGCTTGAACGCATTCGCATTATGAATGTGAGCTTATCAGGGTTACCTGTTGGCGAATGGCGTGATCTGACTGATGATGAACTCATTACCTTATTTGAAGCGATTGAAAAATCGACTTCTGAAGCGCCACCAAAACCAAAGCAAAATAAGCCGAAAAAACAAATTAGTAGTAATGCGAAAGCATTGGGTATTCATATTCCTCAAACAAAAACCAAAGAAACGGAAAATAATTCCCGTAAGCGTTTTGTTCAGCCTGGTCGTAAAAAGAAAAAACGTTAATATCATCTATAAAAATGCGATAAAAACAAAAAAACACCTGAAAGGGTGTTTTTTGTTTGTTCTATTTAAGATAAATTATTGCATCGATAAAATTAGTCTAAATCAAGCTCATCTAATTTATTTTGGCGACGTTCAAGTACGATCGCTGCAAGTTCTGCATCCATAACTCGCTCAATTAATGCATCATAGTCTTCTTTAGAAAGGCAATAGAACAACGGAGTTTTATTGTCATCACACACAAGCAGTGTGCTGTTGTCTTCAAGTGCAGTTAAAGGAGATTGTTGAAACATATTTAAAGATATTTTTTCAGGGGAAAAATCTTCGTCAGACATGAAAACTCCACAATAAAGAAAAGGGCATTAGCGCATTGTAACGCTTTTTATAAAGGGAGCAATCCGTGCTCCTGCGAAAGATCAATATTATAGGTGATTAATTATCTCGCCATTTTGTATCACTGAATTGAGTATTTGTTGCTCATCTTTACTTCCCGTTAATGTGCCATTAAGTGTTGATGCCACTGGGCTTGAACGTAAATCACCTTTCAATTTTAGTGTGAATTGGCCTATTTCGTCAGAGTAGGTTGTTTTTAAACCTAATGTATAAGGCGTTGATAAAGGGACATTTAGGCCATTAGCAATAAGTGAAAATTGGCGCTGTTGGTTAGATTGCACTAAACCTGCTGAACCTCGAACAATGCCATCGCCAATAAATGCTGAATATTGCTCAACAATAGCGTTATCTTGTTGAGTGACAATTTTTAAATCAGGGCGACGTAATTCAATGCGATTTAATGTACCACTATCGGCATTTAATACGGCTGAACCTTGCCATAATCCCCATTCACCTTCTTTTGCAACCACTAAATTTTGCAGTTTTCCTGTTAAGTTGGTGAATTGGAATGGAAATTCTGGGGTGATATCAATCAAGATAGATTGATTGATAGATAACTGTTCGATAGTGATATTTTGAATATTACTCTTGTTATCTATTGGTTTAGCTAAAAAATTGAGCCAATTTTCAGGTAGCGTATATAAAATGCCTGATAGTGTGGCGTCTTGGATAGTGATGGTTTTATTGTCTTTATTCCAATGACCCGCAAGCTTAATTAAACCTTTTTCATAACGTAGACTGAGGTTATCTAGATTAAGTTGATTGTTCTGCTGGTTGAGTTTTGCGATAAGATCAGTGAAGTGTTCGTCTTGAAAAACAACGTCATTTGTATTGAGTTCACCTGTTGTAAATGAAAGAGCGTCATCCCAACTAAACTGAGAAAATTGCCCATCAAAACCACTGATTGCCCACTGTTTTCCTTCAGCTGTAAAATCAACAATATTGAGTGCTCTTATGCTAATACGGGGATATTCAGAGAGAGACTGAATTAATTCGTTAAAGGTTTGCGAGGATTGCCAGCGCAAGCCATTCATATAAACTTCATCAAATTTCCATTGATTATCTTGATATTGACCACTTAATGAAAGTGAACCACTGAGTAAGCGGGTGCCTAGTTTCTCTATTTGAATATTATCGGGTTGGTATTCACCTGAAATAATAAAGTTACTAAAATGATTGTTGTTTATTGAGCCTTCTGCAATCGAAAATTGGAAATGACCCGCACCAATAACATCATTTAGTGTTGGTTTCCAAGGTGTAATACCACCTGTTATTTTGTCAGCATTAAACGTGATATCCACAGTATTGTTGCTCAATGCCATATTTTTAAATTGTAAAATATCAGCACTTAGTGGCATGGCTGGCGATTTACCCGTGAGCTTAATCGAGCCGTTTTCTAAGGTGATTTTTTGTAGATGAGAAGGTGTGGTAAAAAATTGCCAATTCAATCTAATTTGCGCTGATTTTGCCGATACTGTGGCTTTATCTTGTTTGGGATTAACAAGGAGATCATGAACAATGACTTGTTCGGGTTGCATAAGATCATGCTCAATACCTGAGAAGCGAATATCATAGTCAGTGTATTGTGTCAGCCATTCACTGGTTTTTTGCGCGCCCCACTGAGTCTGAATAAAAGCGTAAATTATAATAATAAATAAAATAACGATAAGTATCAGAGATACCAAACTTTTCATCAGCCAGCGCATAACCTTTCTCCTGTTTTATACTCCATCAAAACAGTATACAGTTATGCCTGAAAACTGAGCGATGCTCAAGTCATCATCGGATAAATCAAAGAGATTTTGCCTACTTATTGAGTGATTCGGGATATCTTCACTATCAAGTTTTGTTCATCTGGTGAAAGGGTGGGTAATTGTATTAAATACGCTTTCACATCTTTTAGTATTTTTATAACAGATTGAGAGTGCTGGGTTTCTTCAACGGTTAATTTTCTTTGATGTAACTTATTACCGTAATTAATAAGTTGAGATATTAACTCATTAGGCTCGATATTTCCGGAGCGATAAACATCGTAGAGATTAGGTGTAGTACTGGATTGGTTTTGTAAGTAATTAAATGAATATTGAAGGGCATCTGCTTTGTCTTTATTTGCAGGATTATTCAGGCATGGATTTATTAAAAACGTGTGCAAATCTATGTTGATATGCTCTAAGTTAAATTCAGCAACAGACTTATTTCCTAAATAAGCAAATTTATGGTCACTATTAAACAATGAAAGAATGGAATCTTTGAGATAAGTAAAAAATTGCCCAATAGTTTGTATATGAAAATCTTTAGTAGATGGGTGATTTTTTAAGTATTCAAGTGCAGTGTTTGTCATTGGGGTAAGAGGTATTGGCATCTTATTTTCCTTTGAATTTTAGTAAGAAGATGAATATTAATTACTGTAATTAAAAGGAAAAGGCTTTTATAAAAATGCCATTGGCCTAAAAGTAATAAATAAAGCGCTATTTTTTGTTATGAAGATAGCGCTTTATTATTATGTTGCTAATTAATGATTATTTTTCTGGTGGAAAAATAAGATTTAAAATAATGGCAGTTAAACCACCAGCAGCAATACCTGAGGACAGCAATGTTTTTAGCCAATCAGGTGCAAACTGCAAGATTTGAGGTTGCTGTGAAACGCCCAATCCTACTGCAAGTGAAATCGCAAGGATCATGATGGCTCGGCGGTTTAGTGCTTCTTTGGAAACAATACGTACACCAGATGCAGCTATCGTACCGAACATAACTAATGTGGCTCCACCTAATACGGGTTCAGGAATTCTTTGCACAAATTCTGCAACGAACGGAAATAAGCCTAAGATAACGAGCATTGCGGCAACAACATAACCAACATAGCGACTTGCAACGCCTGTTAATTGAATAACGCCATTATTTTGACCAAAACAAGAATTTGGGAAGGTATTGAAAAATGCCGAAACCATCGAGTTAATTCCATTAGCCAATACGCCCCCTTTAATACGTTTCATATACAAAGGGCCACTAACGGGTTGCTCTGAAACATCTGAAGTTGCTGTAATATCCCCAATGGTTTCTAGTGATGTGATCATAAATACCAGCATTAAAGGAATAAGCAAATGCCAGTCAAATGACAACCCATAATAAAAGGGTTCAGGAATAGTCATAAAAGGTGTTTCTTGATGTTCTGCTGGTGTGGGCAACATATCTAAAGCCCAAGCAAGAACATAACCCACAGCCATTGCAATGACCAAAGAAGCAACGCGTAAATAAGGATTTTTTTGTCGATTAAGTAAAATAATAACAATAAGTACAGAGCCTGCTAATAACAGGTTTTGTGGTGAACCGAAGGTATTATTTTCAATGGCTGCATAACCACCACCAATAGAGGTTAATCCAACTTGAATTAAAGAGAGACCGATTATCATCACTACGACACCTGAAACTAAAGGTGTAATGATGCGCCTTGCTAAGTGAAGTACACGAGAAAGGATGATTTCGGTTAATGAGGCAACCATTAATGTACCAAAAAGTGCCGCCATCATCGTTGGAATATCCGCCCCTCCATTTTTTAGCGCTAATCCGCCCATAATGAGCGGAGCAACAAAGTTAAAGCTTGTTCCTTGAATTGATAACAATCCTGAACCTATTGGTCCCCATGCCCGAATTTGAATAAGAGAGGCAATGCCTGATGCAAATAAAGACATGCTGATAATGCGTTGAGTATCGTGTGCAGGTAATCCTAATGCTTGGCAAATGAGGATCGCAGGTGTGATAACCGCAACAAACATGGCTAAGAGATGTTGGCAAGCAGCAAAAAGTGTTTGTGGTAATGGCGGTTTCTCTTCTAAAGCAAAAAGAAGTTCGCTATTTTTTTTAATTGAAACGTCACTATTTTTAGGCAAATTTTGATTTTCTGAAGTAACCATGGTGTGAATTTCTTATTCGACAAAAACGGTATTTTAATGATCTGCGCCACAAAAGCAATCGTTTGCGTAAAAATGATGTTATCAAAATGCATAAGAGGCGCTCACATTTTTATATGTTTTAACTTGTGTTTGTCTCCGTTTTTTTTTCTAATCGGGGATACCTGCTTTTGGCGTTGTTTATGGATGAACTTAGCGTCGTAGTATTTTTATATAAAATTAACAAATAAGACGGGGTACATAAATGTATCATCTTGATGTTTATGGCACGCTGGTTGCGGCCACTTTGGTTCTCTTGATCGGACGTAAGTTAGTGAAATCTGTTCCTTTTTTAGAACGGTATACGATCCCAGAACCCGTTGCAGGTGGGCTACTTGTTGCAGTTCTTCTATTAGCATTCAAATCTTTTATGGACTGGGAAGTGAGTTTTGACCTCTCATTAAAAGATCCATTAATGCTGGCATTCTTTGCAACAATTGGTTTAAACGCAAACCTCGCAAGCTTAAAAGCGGGAGGAAAAGCGCTTTTTATTTTCATCTTTGTTGTTGTTGGACTGTTGTTAGTACAAAACACAGTCGGTATTGCATTAGCAGAAATGTTAGGCCTTGATCCATTAATGGGATTACTTGCAGGCTCAATTACATTATCGGGTGGTCATGGTACAGGGGCTGCTTGGGGTAAAACCTTTGTTGAAAACTATGGTTTTATGAGCGCGTCTGAAGTGGCGATGGCTTGTGCTACTTTTGGTTTAGTGTTAGGTGGATTGATTGGTGGCCCAGTTGCACGCTACTTAATCAAAAATATTCCAACGCCAGGATTAGGCGCCGACGACCATGAAATGCCAACAGCGTTTGAGAAGCCGACAACAGGCCGAATGATCACTTCAATGGTTTTATTAGAAACTATTGCGATGATCGCTATCTGTTTAATGGCAGGTACGTTCCTTTCTCAATTGTTAGAAGGTACGCCATTCTCATTACCGACCTTTGTGTGCGTTCTGTTTATTGGCGTTATTTTAAGTAATAGTCTTTCAATGCTTGGGTTCTATCGTGTTTTTGATAGAGCGGTATCAGTCTTAGGTAACGTGAGTTTATCGTTATTCTTAGCGATGGCATTAATGAGCCTGAAATTATGGGAGCTTGCGTCACTGGCGATACCAATGTTGGTTATCCTTGGTGTTCAAGCAGGTGTAATGGCACTGTATGCCATTTTTGTAACTTTCCGTGTCATGGGTAAAAACTACGATGCCGCGATTTTAGCAGCAGGTCACTGTGGTTTTGGTTTAGGTGCTACACCAACGGCGATTGCGAATATGCAAGCGGTAACAGACCGTTTTGGACCGTCTCATCTTGCGTTCTTGGTCGTACCTATGGTCGGTGCATTCTTTATTGATATTGTGAATGCAATAGTGATTAAACTGTATCTGATGCTACCGTTTTTTACGCCTATAGTTGCAGGGTAGTTTGGTTGCTATAAATTAAAAGAGTTTCAAAAACGTTAAAGAGCACCTCAATGTTGAATATCGACATTGAGGTGTTTTTCTATGAGTATTTAACTTACGAATATTTCAAGATCAAGCCAAAGCGAGATTAAACGCACGCTAAGCCATGCAAAAAAGTAACCTTAAGCTTGGCTATATTGTGTCTTGGCAGGCAGCCAGCGTTCGATTAAGGCTTGAGAATGCTTAGGGTGGTGTTGATGTAGGTAACGAGCGATACGCTGAACTTCAGGAATAAGTCCTTGGTCGCGTAACAAGTCAGCGACTTTAAATTGTGCATTACCCGTTTGCTTAGTGCCTAAAAGCTCACCAGGACCACGAATTTCGAGATCTTTTTGTGCAATCACAAAACCATCATTGCTATCTCTTAATACCTGCAATCGCAAACGTGCTGTTTGAGTGAGTGGTGTTTTATATAACAAGACACAATGAGAGGCGATAGCGCCTCGGCCTACACGTCCACGTAATTGGTGTAACTGTGCGAGTCCCAGTCGTTCTGGGTTATCAATGATCATTAAACTTGCATTAGGTACGTCAACACCAACTTCAATCACTGTTGTCGCGACTAAAAGTTGAAGCTCATTTTCTTTAAATGCGGCCATTACTGCCTGTTTCTCTGCGGGTTTCATTCGCCCGTGTACCAATCCCACTTTGATTTCAGGAAGTGCAATTGTAAGCTCATCATAGATAACTTGAGCTGCTTGTGCTTCAAGAACATCTGAATCTTCAATTAAGGTACATACCCAATAGGCTTGTCGCTTTTCTTCTGTGCAAGACAGTCTGATGCGTTCAATAATGTCATTACGGCGAGTATCAGGGATAGCGACAGTAGTAACAGGTGTGCGCCCTGGCGGTAATTCGTCGATGATAGACGTGTCCATATCAGCGTAGGCTGTCATCGCTAATGTTCGAGGGATCGGCGTTGCCGTCATCACTAATTGATGGGGATGAAAGCCTTGCTCTTCGCCTTTTTTCCACAACGCGAGACGTTGATGTACGCCAAAACGGTGTTGCTCATCAATAATCACTAAGGCTAGAGAGTGAAACTTAACTTGTTCTTGGAAAATAGCATGCGTTCCAATAATGATGGAAACGTCACCATTAGCAATGGCGTTTTGCTGTGTTTCACGCGCTTTTCCTTTCTGTTTTCCTGCTAACCAACCCACTTGAATACCAAAAGGCTCAAACCATTTTTTAAAGGTTAATGTGTGTTGCTCTGCCAACAATTCTGTTGGTGCCATTAAAGCCACTTGTTTGCCATTCGCAACAGCACGCAATGCACTTAGTGCAGCAACTAAAGTTTTACCTGAACCTACATCCCCTTGGATCAACCGCATCATCGGATAGTCTTTTTCTAAATCTGTTTCTATTTCATGGACGACACGTTGTTGTGCATTTGTAGGGGTAAAGGGGAGTGACGATAGAAATTGTTGGCGTAACGTAGAGGTACTTGGCATAAACAATGGCTCTGCACGATAAGATTGTGCACCAGCTCTTGCATTGAGCATACCTAGATTGTGGGCGAGTAACTCTTCAATAATTAGCCTTTTTTGCGCAGGGTGCTGTCCTTTCTCAAGCTCCGCAAAAGCGATATCGGGTGGAGGATTATGCAGAGTGCGTAATGCCGTGGCTAACGGTGGTAAGCCGTGAATAAATTGTTCGGGCAATAATTCGTTAATAGCACAGGTATCGAGTAATTCTAAGGCTTGCTCTATTAATTTACGTAGTGATGTTTGGCGTAAGCCTTCTGTTGTTGAATAGATGGGAGTGAGCGTTTCTTGCAGTTTAACTTCCGAACCTGCAACTTTGATTTTGTATTCAGGGTGAATAATTTCTGGGCCACGGCTTCCCCGTTTAACTTCGCCATAAGCAGTGACTTGTTTACCTTGAGCAAGGTTATTTTTCATTGCGGCAGTAAAGTTAAAAAAGCGAAGGGTTAAAATGCCAGAGCCATCAGAAATTTGGCAGGTCATCATTTTACGTCGACCAAAAGTGACTTCGGTTCTTAGAATTTCACCTGAAACAGTGGCAGGAATGCCGGGAAGCAGATCGCTGATCGCATAGAGGTGTGTTTGATCTTCATAACGCAAAGGAAGGTGGAGTAACAAATCCTCAATAGTCACAAGCCCTATTTTTGCCAGCTTGTCTGCCTGACTTGCACCTACGCCGTGAAGAGTGGTTAAGGGGATTGCATCAAGCAGTTTTCCTTTCATGGGATCAATACTCCGTCTTTTTTAATTTCCTAAGTTGTTTTTGCGTCATTTGCATTTCTGCCCACCATGACTCAGGTGCTTCAATCTCACCGCTACCATTAATATAAGGGCGAGGCAGTCCTTTTCGACGAGAAACTTCTGCCAATACTGGGTATCCACCTTCAAAGAGAAGAATTTGTTGTTCTTCTTCTGTTAAGGTACTTTCTGTTCGATTATACATACCCGCAGCCTGACGTTGGCGTTGTGCTTCATATAAAATTAGCGCACTGGCGACAGAAACATTTAGGGATTGTACCATTCCCATCATCGGCACAATAATATCTTGATCTGCAAGCGCGATAGCATCTTGTGAGATACCCGTTTTTTCTTGTCCCATAATAATACAAGTCGGGCGTGTGTAATCAATCTCACGGAAATCAACTGCTTTATCTGAGAGATGAGTCACAAGAACTTGCATACCTTGGGCGCGAAAGGCGCTAACTGCATCTGTAATAGTAGGATGAGTTTCTACATTGACCCAACTGTTACTCCCTGCCGCAGGTGAAACTAACATTCGCATTTTTTCTTCAGGCCAAATAGCATGAATTTTAGGAATACCCACAGCATCAGCTGTTCTTATAACAGCAGCAACATTATGGGATTTATGCACTTCTTCAAGGCAAACGGTAAGATCAGGCTGCCGCATCGCCATCATTTGGCAGATGCGGGCATATCGAATTGAATTCATGACTAGTTTTTATTACGGCTAACGCGCAGAACGTCTGGCATGATGCGAAGTTTACGCATGATATTGGCTAATTGAATTCTGTCTTTCGCGGTTAAGCGAATAAAAGCACAATACACGCGACCATCTTTCTCTTCTGTATTCATACTTTGAATACTCGAGTTTGCATCATTAATAGCTGCGGTTAAGTTTGCTAAAGCGCCTTGGTGGTTAATCATATCAACTTTAATTTCAGTGATGAAATCACTGTTGATCTCTTTATCCCACTCGACAGGCATGAATTTTTCAGGCTCTTTTTGGTAACCACGAATATTACGACAAGATTCATGGTGAATAACCAAACCTTTACCTGGGCTAATATGTGCAATGATAGGATCACCTGGAATAGGGCGACAACACTTAGCGAAGGAGATCAATACACCATCGGCACCTTTAATTGGGAGTTTAGGTGTTTCATCATTAGATGTTTCTGTTGGTGCGTTCTCATCTTGATTTTGACTATCAATCAATAAATTACGCGCAACAACAACGCTCATAGTATTACCTAAACCAATTTCAGCCATTAAGTCGTCGATTGAATGAAGCTTCATACGCTTCAACTCGCGCTCAATATTTTCAGCTGAAATATCAGCAAGCTTGTGCTCACCTAATGCGTGATTGAGTAAACGACGACCTAAATTAATAGAGTCTTCACGTTTTAGGTTTTTCAGAAGTTGTCGGATTTTAGAGCGAGCTCTTGAACTGACGACAAAGTTTAGCCAAGCTGCATTCGGTCTTGCACCCGGAGCAGTAATAATTTCAACCGTTTGTCCAGTACGTAACGATTGTGAAAGTGGATAAGGTTGTCTATCAACCCTAGCACCCACACAGGCATGACCGATATCTGTGTGTACGGCATAAGCAAAATCGACAGGAGTTGCACTTGTTGGTAATTCAACAATGCGACCTTCTGGCGTGAAAACGTAGATTTCATCAGGAAAGAGATCTGATTTTACGTTCTCAATAAATTCAAATGAGCTACCTGCGCTTTGTTGCAATTCAAGTAAACTTTGCATCCAGCGTTGGGCTCTAACTTGTGCAGTTGTGCCCGGTTGTTCACCTTGCTCTTTATAAGCCCAATGTGCTGCAACCCCCATTTCTGCCATTTGATCCATATCTTCAGTACGAATTTGTACTTCAACTGGCACTCCATGAGGACCAATTAATGAGGTATGAAGAGATTGATAGCCGTTGGCTTTTGGGATTGCAATATAGTCTTTAACTCGACCGGGACGAGGCTTATAAAGACTGTGCATTTGACCTAAAACTCGATAACAGGTATCGACTTCTTTCACGATAACGCGAAAGGCGTAAATATCCATGATCGAGTGAAAACGTTGCTCTTTTAACAACATTTTCCGATAGATAGAGTAAAGGTGTTTTTCGCGACCGTTAACTTTGCATTCGATATGCGCTTCTGTCAGGCGACCTTCAATTTCAGAGAGGATTTTATTAATCATCTCTTTACGGTTGCCTCGAGCTGCTTTAACGACTTCTTTGATTACACGGTAGCGATTAGGATGTAGTGCCTCGAAACCCAGCTCTTCAAGCTCTGTTTTGATATGGTGTATACCTAAACGGTGTGCAAGAGGGCTGTAAATTTCGAGTGTTTCGCGAGCAATACGGCGACGTTTATCTGGGCGTAATGATCCCAGTGTGCGCATATTGTGAGTTCGGTCTGCCAGCTTGATCAAAATGACGCGGATATCTTTTACCATCGCCATAATCATCTTACGGAAGTTTTCAGCCTGAGCCTCTTTTTTATCTCTAAATTTCAATTTATCAAGTTTAGAGACCCCTTCAACAAGATCGGCAACCGTACTACCAAAGAGGCTTTCGATATCTTGGAAGGTTGCAGGTGTATCTTCGATAACATCATGCAACAGCGCCGCCATCAGCGTTTGGTGGTCTAATCGCATATCTGCAAGAATACACGCAACCGCAACAGGGTGAGTAATATAAGGCTCACCACTTGAACGAGTTTGCCCCTCGTGGGCATTTCGGGCGACGATAAAGGCTTTTTTAAGTTGTTCGACTTGCTCCGATGGCAAGTATTTTTGAACGATTTGATTCAGGCTTTCAAACAGGTACAAGGCAGACCTACCCCTATTTTATAAAACGATTAACGACGACCTTCCGCAATCGCTGAAACAGCTTGTAATTCTGCTGCTTCTTGCTCTTGCTGCTCTTGACGTTCACGAGCATCAAGAATTTTACCGTTAATCAGGCCTTCTTCGATTTCACGTAGCGCGACAACAGTCATTTTATCATTTTCTTCTGGAACTAAAGGATCTTTAGCGCCAACTTGTAACTGACGCGCACGACGTGCTGCGACCAGAACGAGGTCAAAACGGTTACCAATTTTCTCTACAGCGTCTTGAACGGTTACGCGTGCCATATTTGTGTTACTCCACCATTAACGAAATGACTGGGCATAATACTGAAAGTTAACTCAGTCTGCCAATAATTTGCTGATTAAATCACCATGTCGTAGCGTTTGACGATCAAGGCGTAATTTTTCTGAACGAATAATTGATTGTAAATCAGCAAGCGCAGTATTGAAATCATCATTAATCAGCAAATAATCATACTCATTAAAATGTTCCATTTCCGATACAGCTTGTGACATACGTTTTGTAATCACTTCTTCGCTATCTTGCCCACGTCCACGAAGTCGGCGGTAAAGCTCTTCTTTTGACGGTGGCAGAATAAAAATACTGCGAGCTTCAGGCATCGCTTTACGCACTTGCTGTGCGCCTTGCCAGTCAATATCTAAAAAGACATCGACACCACTGGCTAAGATTTCTTTGATAACTTTGCCGGAAGTTCCGTAATAATTACCAAAAACACAAGCATGTTCGAGGAAATCCCCGCTGTCTATCATGCTTTTAAATTCTTCTTCAGTAACAAAGAAGTAATGTTCACCATGGCTCTCTCCCGGTCGCATTGGGCGGGTTGTATGAGAGACAGAAACCTGCGTGTCATATAAAGGCTGTGTTTTTAACAGCGCTTGAATAAGACTTGATTTACCCGCACCGCTTGGAGCGGAAACAATATAAAGTGTTCCTTGGATCATGATGACTTTCTGAATTTGACTGGAGAATTAAGTATAAATACATGTTTAGGGAGCAAATCCCCCATATAGTATACACATACAATGAATGACATACAGTGCCCATGTTTAATACAGGGCCATTTTTTTCTTATTACATTCTATTTTCTTAATATAGAAACAAGAGAAAAATTAAACTATGTCAATATTAACATACAATTAAAGGCTCAGTGATAGGAATTACCTTTTATCACAATAGCGAAAAGAGATTATATTTTGAGATACCCCACAGAATCAAAAAGAACCGCTGTCGTTAAAACAGCGATTCGTTAATCTTGATTCTCGTAATTAAAGACAGGTAAGCCCAATTTATAACGAATAGCGAGAAGGCGAGCGGTTAACCCTGCAATAAGAGTGATAATGATAATCACGTCTTTAGGTAACGGTGTATAAAATTGTAATCCCATATAAAGCCATGCGGCAGCAAAGGCGATACCCGCATAAATTTCTTTTTGGAAAACAAGCGGAATGGTATTACAGAGCATATCTCTTAATACACCACCAAAAGCACCCGTAATCACCGCAGCAATAGCAGCAATAATTGGGCCATAGTCCATATCGAGTGCGATTTGTGCGCCGATAATAGAGAAAACCATTAGGCCAATGGCATCTAAGATAAGAAAGAGTCGCTGTAAGTGTTTCATCATAGGTGCAACCCACATGGTGATAACAGCAGCACATGCAACAGTGACGATATATTCGGGGTGTTTTACCCAACCCAGCGGGTAATGGCCGAGTAGAATGTCTCTGACAGATCCACCACCAATGGCAGTTGCAGAGGCGATAATAATTACGCCAAAAACATCCATTTTACGACGACCAGCAGCGAGTGCACCCGTCATGGCTTCTGCTGTAATACCAATAATATAGAGAACACTAAGTAACATGATTTTCTAATTTTCTGACTATTTAGTGAGGATAGAATAATTACCTTGCGAAAAAGTCTCGACTGAATTTTTTTAGTGCCAGGTAAAATTAATTAGTTTTTATAATGTGGAAATTTATTTCCCGATAAGGATAAATATGTCTTTTCAGGAACACCAGATTACGTTTGATAGCCGTCATCATCAGCTAACTAATATAAATGTTTGGACGCCAGATAGCCAGTGGTTAGTCTATGATGTACGTCCCAATGGGGGATCTTTTACAGGTCTAACCATAGAAAAAATTCATGCGAAAACAAAACAGCAACAGATTATTTACACAGCAACACAAGGGGCACATGCAGGGGTTGCGACAGTAAGCCCAACAGAGCCCGTACGTTATGCCTTTATTCATGGGCCAGAAAATCCAGATAATGAATGGCATTATGACTTTCATCATCGTCGTGGTGTGATTGTTGATGAGTCAGAAAATAATCGTGCATTTAATATTGATGCGTGTTCATTAACTTCACCTTATCAAGCAGGTGCATTGCGTGGCGGTACGCATGTCCATGTTTTTAGCCCTGATGGCACTCGTTTAAGCTTTACTTACAATGATCATATTATGCACGAACTTGGTGGCGAATATGATCAACGTAATGTGGCTGTCGCTGTACCTCTCAAAGCGGTTAATGTCACTAAGAAACACCCTCGTGAATATGATGGTGAATACTTCTGTACAGTGATAAGCCAAACCGTGGCGCATCCACAAAAGGGAAGCGACGAAATTAATAAAGCTTATGAAGAGTGTTGGATTGGTACTCAAGGTTATACAAAAGCGGATGGTTCACAACAACGTTGGGCTATTGCATTTATCGGCGATACCGTGAGTGAAAATGGTGATAAAGTTTCTGATATTTTCTTAGTGGATTTACCCGATGATAATCATGCTTTTAGTATTGAAGGTGATAAACCACTGGCAGGAACTGACACAACAATGCCAGCAGTGGCTAAAGATATTTACCAAGTTCGCCTAACAAATACCGCAAATAGAAAATATGCAGGTGTTTTAAATCAGCCTCGTCACTGGTTAAGAAGCTCTCCACAAGGTGATGCGATTGCTTTTTTAATGAAAGATGATAACGGTATTGTGCAGTTATATACTGTTTCGCCAAGTACCAAGGATGTGAAACAAATCACCTCACAACCATGGGATATTCAGTCAGCCTTTACGTGGAATAGTAATGGGCAATATCTCACTTTTATTTGTGATAATAGCGTGATGCTATGTAATGCGAAAACGGGTGAGTTAACTCGATTAACAGAAAAAACAGCACAAGCACCGAGTAGTGATGCTGTCGTATTCTCTCCAAATGACCAATATATTGCATTTATGCGCGATGTTGATGGTTATCGTCAGATATTTACAGTAGAGACTGGGTTGTAAAACTTTACAATATATTGAGAAGGTATCTTAAATAATAAGATACCTTCGTATTTAATAAAAAACTAATAATTTAAAAATAAATTAAAATATTTATTTGTTTTGATTTATTTTATTGTTTTTTCTATTTTTATTTTTTGTGCTAAGTTAATAAACTTTAGTGAGATAATAACTAGTAATATTTAAAAGTAATTTATTATTAATGGAATGATATATAAAAATGGAATTGAATTTATGCTGGTGGAATATGGGATTATCTCCACCAATAAGATCAAGTAAGAAAATAAATATAGAAGATATTGGATTAGCAAAACAATACCTTGGAAAAATGATAAAAAAAAGAGCTCTGGATATAGTTGCACTTTGTGAGATTTCTAAAAAAGAAAACCTAGATTTTAAACAATTAGCTTGCGAATTAAATATGGAATACATTGATTTATCAGGAAGAATAGGGCGTATATTTATTGATATATCTATAATGTATAAGATGAGTAAATTAGAGTTTATCTCAAGTAAATTTTTAACTAAGCTTCAACCTGATAATAGAACAATAAGAGTCGGTGTAAGTGTTGTATTTAAAGAGATTGAAAATCAAAAAATAATTACATTCTTTTTATCTCACTGGCCATCAGTACTCAGTGCTGATGATAAAATCAGACGTATAGCCGCCCAAGAGTTGAGGAATAGTATTGATAAGCTATTTGAAAACCAAGGAAAAGATGCTCAAATTATTTGTATGGGAGATTATAATACAGAGCCTTATTCTGATTCGATGATTAATACATTATATGCAACGAGAGATTACCACATAATAAAAAAGAAAAGAGAGTTATTATTTAATCCATTTTGGTATCTTTTGTCTGATAAGAAAACAAATAATTTAGGTACGTATTATTATAATTCAGCTTCAATGAGTCGATGGTATGTTTTTGATCAAATGATCTTCTCCTCATCATTTTTATATGGAAAAGAAGATTGTTTTAAGTTAGATCTCGAGCAGATTGATTTTTATCGGATACTCAATGATGACAATCACTGCCTTGATGATGTTTTCTTTAACAAGTTTGATCATTATCCAATATTTTGTAGGATTTCACATGAACGATGAAAATAATTTTTTTGAAAAGATAAAGGCTTCATTGGATAGGGCATCATCTATCATTGATATAAAAAAACAAATAGAAAATAAAATAAGCATAGTTATCGAAAAACTAGAAATGATCACTAATAATAAAATTAAAATATTATTTAAAGATAATCATCATTATTGCCCTAAATTTATTAATAGTGAAAGGCTTATTTATATCGATAAAGTAAATGTAAGTGATGAGTCTGGATTTATACTATTTGGTTATAGTTTTAGTAAAATAAATGGGTTTCCTATTGAAATAGAAACTGAAATGGAATCTTTTCATGCGGAAGATATCGATGATTTATTACATATTATTGTAAATATCATTGATAGAGAATCGATAAGGATTATGGAGCTTGTTCATCATCCGCTCCAAGGTAACTCAAGTAAAAATAATGATATTGGATAAAAAAACCAGCATTGTGAAAACAATGCTGGTTTATCTATTAATAAATATTGGTAGAAATAGCTTCAGATTGAAATTGCTTTATTGTCTATTAAATTCAGAAGTCTCAGAGCTGCACCATTGGGTTTAATTTCATTTCGCTCCCATTTTGATACACTTTCTTTTGTCATATTTAGTATTAAAGCAAGAGAAGATTGTGAAATATTATTTTGTTCACGAATTCTTTTTATATCTTCACCACTCATTGGAGTCAGATGAGCATATTTTTCTTTTAATTCTTTGGCTTTTATTCTTGCTGCAATTCGTTTAGCTGATTCTCCATCGGTTATCCCCGCAACTTCCATTTCTTGTGCAAATTTTAGCATTTCTTTCATTTTATCAGTCATGTTTAACCTCCGTTAAAAGGCCAAGTGCAATCATCTTATCTATTTTATTTTTAGTTGCACTGAAGAGATCTTTTGCCAGATCTTTATAGGATTCTAACTCATCATCTGTAATTTCTTTCGTTTTTTTAGAGCTCAAGTTAGATTTTTTCCATCCATCGGCAAAAAATAAATTATTTCCTTGTTTATAAAATATAATTGTTCTAATTCCACTACTCTTTCCTTTTCCTTGGATGCAGATCCGTTTTTTGATAATTCCACCACCTAAATCAGCTTCAAAATATCCTGCATGTACCTCATTGGCGATATTTATTAAATCAACATCATTTATAGGGATTTTTTTGAAACTATTTTTAAACATCTTTGTTTTATAGATAACCATCACTTCCTCTGTGGTAGTTTTTACTATGGTAAATATTACCACTATATTCTTATGTGTAAATGAATATTTTTTATACTACTTCTATTAGAAATGAATAAAAAAACCAGCATTGTGAAAACAATGCTGGTTTATGCTTTCTGAGCTTTACAACTTATTGTAAAACAGAAATATCTGCGACTTTTAAGAACAGTTCACGCAATTGACTTAACATAGTTAAACGGTTGATACGAACAGCCTCGTCTTCATCCATTACCATGACTTTATCAAAGAAGTTATTGACCACATCACGTAATGAGGCCAGTTCAACTAATGCTTCTTGGTATTTGCGTTCTGCAAATAAAGGTGCCAATTTATCTTGTAATACAGAAAGATTAGCCGCTAATTGAACTTCTTCTGGTGCTTTTAAGACGGAAGCTAAAACGGTGTCATTTAGTTTTACATCAGCTGATTTAGCTAAGATATTAGAAACACGTTTATTGGCTTCTGCTAATGCAGAGGCTTCCTCTAATGTGCGGAAATAAGTTACTGCTTTAACGCGAGCATTGAAGTCAGCAGGTTGTGTTGGACGACGTGCTAATACTGCTTGAATAGTGTCAATGCTGTAACCCAGTTCTTGATACCAAGAACGGAAACGACCTAACATAAATTCAACCACATCACTGACCACATTTTTATTAGTCAGTTTGTCACCGTAAAGGCGAACCGCTTCTTGAGTCAGCTCTTCAATATCTAACGGTAAATCTTGCTCAACGATAATACGTAAAACACCCAGTGATGCACGACGTAGAGCAAATGGGTCTTTATCCCCTTTAGGATGTTGACCAATACCGAAAATACCCGCAAGTGTATCCATCTTCTCTGCAATAGCGAGGGCGCTAGCAACAGGATTAGAAGGTAATTCATCACCCGCGAAACGAGGCTGATATTGCTCTTTCAATGCAACTGCGACTTCTTCGGCTTCACCATCATGACGCGCATAATGCATACCCATAACACCTTGGGTATCTGTGAATTCGAACACCATATTGGTCATTAAATCACATTTTGACAGTAAACCTGCACGGGTTGCTTTATTAACATCAGCACCCATTTTGCCCGCAATAAAGCCAGCTAATGCTTGAATACGGTCAGTTTTATCACGCAGTGTGCCTAAATCTTTTTGGAATAATACGGTTTCAAGGCGTGGTAAGTTATCTTCTAAACGTTGTTTACGGTCAGTTTTAAAGAAGAACTCGGCATCAGCTAAGCGAGGACGTACCACTTTTTCGTTACCGCTAATGATCTGCTGTGGATCAGAAGATTCAATATTAGTGACGAAAATAAAGTTTGGTAATAATCCACCTTGTTTGTCATAAACAGGGAAGTATTTTTGGTCACCTTTCATGGTATAAACCAGTGCTTCAGCAGGAACTTCAAGGAATTTTTCCTCAAATTTTGCTGTTAACACAACCGGCCATTCAACCAATGAAGTGACTTCTTCGACTAAGCTATCGCTTAAATCTGCAATACCGCCAAGTTTTTCAGCCGCAAGGCGAGCGTCATGAAGAATAATTGATTTACGCGTTTCGTAATCAGCAATCACTTTTCCGCGCTCATACAGAATTTCAGGATATTGATCTGCATTATCAATAGTGAATTCAGCTTCACCCATAAAGCGGTGACCACGAATAACGCGATCGCTTTGGATACCTAAAATTTCACCATCAATAACAGTATCACCTAATAATAAGGTGACAGTATGAACAGGGCGTACAAAGTGAGTTTCTTTATCACCCCAGCGCATTAATTTTGGAATTGGTAATTTTGATAACGCATTGCTTACCATGCCAATCAGTAATTGGTTAACCGCTTCACCTTTTACTTCTGCACGATAAAATAACCATTCGCCTTTATCTGTTGATAAGCGCTCTGCTTGATCAACAGTAATGCCATTACCTCTTGCCCAACCTTCAGCTGCTTTTGTTGGTTTACCATCAGCATCAAATGCTTGAGCAATCGCAGGACCACGTTTTTCAATGGTTCTATCTGCTTGTGATTTTGCCATATTGGCCACTTTAATGGCTAAACGGCGAGGAGCTGCAAACCAAGATACATCACCATGAGTGATATTTGCGTTATCCAGTTCAGCAGTAAAATTAGCAGCAAAAGATTCGGCTAAAGAACGAAGCGCTTTCGGCGGTAATTCTTCTGTGCCGATTTCCACGAGGAAAGTCTCAGTTGTCATGATAGCCTCTTACTTTTTACACATAGGGAAACCAAGCGCTTCACGAGAAGCATAATATGCTTCAGCAACTGCTTTGGTTAAAGTACGGATACGTAAAATATAACGCTGGCGCTCTGTCACAGAGATAGCTTTACGTGCATCCAATAAATTAAAGGTGTGTCCTGCTTTTAAAATACGTTCATAGGCAGGTAAAGGCAGTGGTTTTTCTAACTCTAACAACTCACGAGCTTCTTTTTCATATTGCTCAAAGCAAGAGAACAGGAAGTCTACGTCTGCGTATTCAAAGTTATAGGTTGATTGCTCAACTTCGTTTTGATGATAGATATCACCATAAGTGGTTTTACCTAATGGGCCATCACACCAAACTAAGTCATAAACGCTATCAACACCTTGAATATACATGGCAAGACGTTCTAAACCGTAAGTGATTTCACCCGTAACAGGTTTGCACTCTAATCCACCAACTTGTTGGAAATAGGTAAACTGCGTTACTTCCATGCCGTTGAGCCAAACTTCCCAGCCTAAGCCCCAAGCACCTAAAGTTGGGTTTTCCCAGTTATCTTCAACAAAACGAATATCATGAATTGTTGGGTCTAAACCTAATTCTCTTAATGAGCCAAGATAAAGTTCCTGAATATTATCAGGTGATGGCTTAATGATAACTTGGAATTGGTAATAGTGCTGTAAGCGGTTAGGGTTTTCACCGTAACGTCCATCTGTTGGACGACGAGAAGGCTGTACATAAGCCGCAGCGATAGGCTCTGGACCTAATGCTCGTAAACAAGTCATTGGGTGCGATGTGCCTGCGCCCACTTCCATATCTAATGGTTGGACAATGGTACAGCCCTGGCGAGCCCAGTAATCCTGCAGTGTCAGGATAAGACCTTGAAAGGTTTTGGTATCAAACTTTTGCATGTTATATCCGCATGGCGATACATAGAATAAAAAGAAAGGTTTCAGTATACCTTCTAGACGAAAGATATACAGCAAGGAATGCGGGCAATTTTCCCTCGATCAAAAAAATAATCCCTTAATTGAGTTTATGACTATGCTCAAAGAATTAGATTGAATTTTTTTTCACCTATTTACATGTATATTTATACAGTATATAAAATGGTGCTATTAAAAGTTATTGGTAACAAGGAATGAAAAAATGAATAAGCGGCGTTGCGATTGGGTAACCAGTGATCCTGAATATTTGGCATATCATGACGAAGAATGGGGTAAACCTGAACGAGATAAGTACAAGCTTTTTGAAATGATCTGCCTTGAAGGTCAACAAGCAGGGCTATCTTGGTATACCGTGCTTAAGAAAAGAGAGGGTTTTCGTCGTTGTTTTTTTGATTTTTCACCTGAGAAAATTGCCAAAATGACAGATAAGGATGTTGAGGCCTTATTGCAAAATCCCGCAATTATTCGTCATCAAGGAAAAATTAACGCCATTATTAATAACGCACGTATTTTTATGGCAATGGAAGAACAAGGTGAAGACTTTAGTCAGTTTATTTGGCAATTTATTGATAATAAACCCATTATTAATCAGTGGAACGATATTTCTCAGGTACCCGCATCAACTGACATCTCAGATAAAATGGCTAAAGCCTTAAAGAAAAAAGGCTTCAAATTTGTTGGCACAACAACTTGCTACGCTTTTATGCAAGCCGTTGGTATGGTAAATGACCATATTCTCTCTTGTTTTTGTCGCCAAGAAGAGAATAAAAACACCAATAAAAAGTAAAATATGAGTTGAGTTATCTTTAATTTGAGATCTAATTGGATTTATATTTCAATATTTTTATCTGTATTAATATTGTTGTTTTATGATTTCAATTATAACTATTGATGCAGATTAAAGCTCGCGGTATGGTGTTTCTTAACGAGAAAACAACATAGAAGATACCTGCAAAGATGACTCAACTATCACAATTTGGGCAAAAGTTTGCTCAGCATTCAGGCATTGCTCGCTTGATGCAAGACTTAAATGAAGGTATTCGCACACCTGGCGCAGTGATGCTTGGGGGGGGAAATCCTGCTCATATTCCTGAAATGGATAATTATTTTCGTCAATTACTTAAAGAGATGACAGAAAATGGCTCATTAAGTGATGCGGTTTGTAACTATGATGGCCCGCAAGGTAAAGATGCCATGTTACAAGCGCTGGCGGCATGTTTAAAAGAGAAGCTAGGCTGGAATATTTCAGCGAAAAATATTGCACTAACTAATGGCAGCCAAAGTGCTTTTTTCTATCTGTTTAATTTATTAGGTGGCACAACCAAGGATGGGAAAAAACGTAAAATTCTTTTCCCTATCGCCCCTGAATACATTGGTTATACTGATTCTGGATTAGAAGAAGATCTGTTTGTTGCGAATAAGCCAACAATAGAAATGTTACCGAATGGCCAATTTAAATATCATGTTGATTTTGCTCATCTTGAAATCAGTGATGATATTGCGGCTATTTGTGTTTCAAGACCAACAAACCCAACGGGTAATGTTATTACAGATGACGAAGTTGAAAAGCTAGAAGCTTTAGCTAAACGGCACAATATCCCTCTGATTATAGATAATGCTTATGGTGTTCCTTTTCCGGGTATTATTTTTACTCAAGCAACTCCTCGTTGGAATGACAACACTATTCTTTGTATGAGTTTGTCTAAGCTAGGCTTACCGGGAGCGCGTTGTGGCATTATTATCGCCAGTGAAGAGCTGATTTCAGCCATTACAAATGTTAACGGTATTATTAGCCTCGCACCCGGTGGAATTGGGCCTGCAATGGCATTAGAAATGCTAAAACGCGATGATTTAATGCGGTTATCCCAAGACGTGATAGGGCCTTTCTATCATCAACGAGTACTTGAAACTATTCATATTATTCGCCGCTATTTACCTGAAGAACGTTGTCTTATTCATAAGCCTGAAGGTGCAATCTTTTTATGGCTTTGGTTTAAAGACTTGCCTGTTTCTTGTGAAGAGCTTTATCGTCGTTTGAAAAAACGTGGCGTATTAATGGTGCCGGGACATTACTTCTTTCCGGGATTAGAAGACTCATGGGATCACGCTCATCAATGTATGCGAATGAATTACGTACCTGAGCCTGAATTGATTGAGAAAGGAATAAAAATTCTGGCTGAAGAAATCGAGAATATCTATCAGCCAGTGAATATCTAATAAAAATGCCCCTTCAGCGAGAAGAAGGGGCAAAGACAATAACGAGGACTTTTGAGCATAAGTTTGACGGAAAGAAATTGATTACTAAAAATTTAGCAATCCGTCTCAATCTAAATTTCTTAGCACGAGAACTATTAAAACAGATATTTATAAAATCTATGGCTTAAATAAGAGCCATTCATTGCCTTAATTATCCCTCTGCTAAGCCAAATGTGGATTTTGATAACAAACTTGGCTCAACTATTTAATATATTTATTATTTTTACTACAAAGTCCATATGATAAGTGCCATCAATTGTGGTGTTATGATGCGTAAAAACATTGCTAAAGGGTAAACTGTGGCATAGGAAAGCGCGGCAGCTCCACTTGAGCTATGAATTGAGTTTGCGAAGGCTAATGCAGGGGGATCGGTCATTGAGCCTGCTAACATTCCGCAGAGACTTAAATAATTAAGCTTAAAGAAGACTCTGGCGATCACACCAACAATTAATAACGGTAATAACGTAATCAAAATACCGTAGCCAATCCAACTCAAGCCTTGACCATTAATGAGTGTTTCAACAAATTCACCACCAGAGTTTAGCCCTACCACCGCAAGAAACATGACAATACCCAGTTCTCGCAATGCTAAGTTTGCACTTGGAGGCATAAACCAATAGAGCTTACCAAATGTACCAATACGCCCTAAAATTAAGGCAACAACAAGGGGACCACCTGCTAATCCCAGTTTAAGCGCCACAGGAATGCCGGGAATAAAAATAGGAATAGAGCCAAGTAAAACCCCTAAGCCGATACCAATAAAGACAGGGAGCATTTGAACTTGTTCTAATTTCTGACGAGCGTTACCTAACAGGACTGTAATAGCTTCAATAGATTCAGGACGTCCAACGACATTAAGAATATCCCCGAATTGCAACATACTATTATTGCTTGGAATAAGTTCGATACCTGCGCGGTTCAATCGAGTCACTACAACATCGTATTTTCTTTTCAGATCCAGATCTTTTAAACGCTTACTGAGTACAGAATCATTCGTTACAACGACCCGCACTGATTGCAGTAAATTTGTTGATGTTGAAAGTGAAGCATCGACCTCTTCACCAAGTACTAGGCGTACTTTATTGAGATCTTCTTTTGAACCCACAATATGCAGTAAATCTCCCAACTGAATAATCGTTGATGGCATAGGTACCATAATGTTATCTCCACGCTTTAAACGGGAGCAGACGATGGCGTCTTCATTGAGCAGAGGAATATCTTGCATTAATAAGCCATCTAAATTGGGATTTTTAATCGCAATATTAATGGTATGTAGTGCATCTTTAGTGCTGTGTTGTTGGTTGCTAAAAGCTTTTGCTTCTTCATCAATGTTGATTTTAAAGAACACACGAATAAGCCACATTACTAGCAGAATGCCACAAATCCCCATAGGATAAGCCATGGCATAGCCCATCCCCATTTGCCCCACAGATGTTGGGTCAACATGTAGATCTGTCAGTATTTGTTGTCCTGCACCTAAAGAAGGGGTGTTGGTAACAGCACCCGAGAAAATACCCAAAATAATAGGCAAAGGAACGTCAAATAGACGATAAATAGACGCGGTTATGATTGAGCCAAGAAGAATAATTAATATGGCAAAGGCGTTTAGTTTTAAGCCCGAAACACGTAGTGAGGAAAAAAAACCAGGGCCGACTTGGATACCAATAGTATAAACGAAAAGAATAAGCCCAAATTCTTGAATAAAATGAAGGGTCTGTGCATTAAGAGATAAGTTATAGTGTTGAGCAAAGTGGCCAATAATAATTCCACCGAAAAGAACACCACCTATCCCTAGGCTGACTCGATAAATTTTGATATTGCCAATCCAAAGACCTAGAGCGCCTGCTAATGACAACATCACCATTGTTAATGCAATATCACTCATAAAAAAGATCCTGTACCCAAAAACAAAAATGAGAAAATTTGAGCTAAAACGATAAACCTATTTTGGCAAAAAACGATGAAAGTCGCTGTGTCTTATCGCACAGATTCAACATATATAGAGATCAAAAAAACAAGAAAGATAAATATAGAGTTAAAGTATTTATTTAAAATAATGAAGGTTGAATTTTAATATCATCGAAACATAATAATTAATAATATTATTATGCTTTTTTTTATTGGATAAAGTGAAACTTTCGCCTACTAGAATTATTTATTTAATGACTGAAAAATTAAGCTTTTTTATATCATCTTTCTCTTGTCCTATAAGAGAAAACAGGTTTAACTATATGATAAAAAGCGTTGACTACAGCTCTCGTTTTATAGGTGCCCTATGATATTCAGAACGACAAGTAAAAATTTAACATTAGTCACATTTTTGACGACATTACTGACAGGTTGCTCAAGTGTTATGACTCATGCAGGCCCGAATAAAGAACTTTATTCAGGGACAAAAAATAACATGACAATGCTAAAAGATGATGAAACTGGATGGGCAATGAAACCATTGGTTATTCTCGATCTCCCTTTTAGTGCCGTATTAGATACTTTATTATTACCTTATGATTATTATACTCAGGGTGATGATAAAAGTGATAATTCACCTAAAGAGCGCATAAAAAGATTGGAAAGCACAACTGTGAATAATAGTCATGAAAATAAGAATTAATATCAAGTTAATGACTAAATAATAAATAAGTGATTATATTTAGTCATTATCTGTTTATTTGATTATTTATTTAGCACTGTTTCTTCTTTAGGGCCAAACATCTTATTCAAACTATTAAGCTCTTGCATTTCCTTGTCACATATTACTTTTTGGTCTGCCAAAGGCGCTGTCATTATCTGCTTTTTGCTTTGCTCGAAGTTAGCCTTAATCTCCGGCATATTATGTTTTAGATCTTCTCTTTGAGAAATGTACTGAATAAATTTATCCGCTTCTTTAAAGTACACTCGGCAAGCATGAGCTGTAGATGCTTGAGCTGGAAGTGTGGTTGACAATAAAAGTAGTGCGACACCCCGCCAACATTGTTTCATTCTCTAAACTACCTACCTTATTTGACATAAGGTAATTATATAAAAAGCACACTAATTAGACGATAATAATTAAGAATAAATTTGTTATTTTTTTTCATGTTTTATGGACAACGTAAAGAAAGCCATAGTAAAACGAGGAAAGAAAGGTGAGCTTGTTACAATAAAGCTAAAACTCACCTCGTTTTTATGATAAAAAAGTTAAAAATCAACCGTTTTGGTTGAAAACCATACGAACAGTCAGGAGGTACTAAAAAAGTATTGACGGAGTGGGTTTCTGGCAGTAAGATGCACCTCGTTTTCGGCGAGTAGCGCAGCCTGGTAGCGCAACTGGTTTGGGACCAGTGGGTCGGAGGTTCGAATCCTCTCTCGCCGACCATATTAAGAAACCCCGCTTTTAAAGCGGGGTTTTGTCGTTTTAGTCTTACCAAAATACCTTGCTCTTATTTTTGATTTCGCCATAAATGGTGTTTTCTCTCGATCATCTCACTTCTATCTCATCTCTATCTTGCATTCCAAACACGCATTCTGCTCAGAAGCAGAGAACCGTGGAAATATTTTCCAAATTAAGAGAAATATTGGCTGGAAATGATTTTGGATTTAGCCGATTCAATAACGTTGTTTTGGCCTTAAATTGTTTTAGAAACGCCTAAGAATGTTGAAAGAACATAAATTTTTCACTATGAAAGCATGAAAACCATTAGTAACAGACTGAATTTCATAGCCTTATCTAGTTAAGTGGTTTGTTAAGAGCCAAAAATTGATACTTTTCACTCTATTTGCCCGATTAAAACTAAAATCAGGATCGTCTAGCAAGGTGATTATTTTTCTTCCATAACAGAATAAAGCACCAAGTTCTTTGTTTCATTTCAAAATATTCGTTCAATATTTAAGCGGTTAATCACAAATTATGGCTTTTTTTAAAATAGTCATTTCACTTAAGGATTTCTTAATGTGTGGTTTTATTGACTAGGTATTGGCCAGAGGCTTATTTTTTTATTCTGAGTTTGTTCGATATTCGTTTCATTTGTGTTTATAACTTGTTCTTTTTACCTTCTAACACCTTATTGACGTAAGGGAATACAGTTGGTTAATTGAACAATGACAAAATAAAAAGGTATTCCGTTTTTAAACAGGAAACCAAAACACAACAGAACAATTTCGGAGAGTAATGATGAAAAGCTCCAAAAAACAGACAGGAATTTTGACCGCTACAATTGGATTGCTCGCATTAGCTGTTTCTGCGGGTGTGCAGGCCAAAACATTGGTGTATTGCTCTGAAGGTTCACCTGAAGGATTTAACCCTCAGTTATTTACCTCTGGAACAACCTATGACGCAAGTTCAGTGCCTATCTATGACCGTTTAGTTGAATTTAAACTGGGTACAACAGAAATTATTCCGGGCTTAGCTGAAAGCTGGGATGTAAGCGATGATGGCAAAGTGTATACCTTCCATTTGCGTAAAGGCGTGAATTGGCATAGTAGTAAAACCTTTAAGCCAACGCGTGAATTTAATGCAGATGACGTGATGTACACGTTTATGCGCCAAATGGATCCAAAACATCCTTACCATAAAGTCTCTGGCGGAAGTTATGAATACTTCTCCGGCATGGATATGAACAACATGATCGAGAAAATCGAGAAAGTTGATGATCATACCGTTCGTTTTGTTTTAACTCGTTCAGAAGCACCTTTTATTGCTGATATGGCAATGGACTTTGCATCCATATTATCTGCTGAATATGCGGATAATATGATGAAAGCAGGTACACCTGAGAAAGTGGATCTAGATCCTATCGGTACAGGGCCTTTTCAATTACAGCAATATCAAAAAGATTCTCGTATTCTTTATAAAGCCAATGACCAATATTGGGGTAAAAAACCAGATATTGACCGTTTAGTCTTCTCTATCACACCTGATGCCTCTGTACGATATGCAAAACTGCAAAAAGGGGAGTGTCAGGCAATGCCTTTCCCAAATCCTGCTGATATTGCGAAGATGAAACAAAATAGCGATATCAATCTATTAGAACAACCTGGCTTAAACGTGGGTTATATCTCTTTTAACGTTGAGAAAAAACCATTAGATAACCAAAAAGTTCGCCAAGCATTAAGTATGGCGGTGAATAAAGACGCCATTATTGAAGCGGTTTATCAAGGTGCAGGCCAGAAGGCGAAAAACCTCATACCTCCTACAATGTGGGGTTATAACGATGACATCGTTGATTACGAATATAACCCTGAAAAAGCGAAAGCACTGCTAAAAGAAGCCGGTCTTGCGGATGGTTTTACTATCGATTTATGGGCAATGCCAGTACAGCGTCCTTATAATCCAAATGCCCGCCGTATGGCTGAAATGGTACAAGCGGATTGGGAAAAAATTGGCGTTAAAACCAAAATTGTAAGTTACGAGTGGGGCGAATATCTCAAGCGTGCTAAATCTGGCGAACACCAAGCAGTCATGATGGGTTGGACTGGTGATAACGGGGATCCTGATAACTTCTTCGCTACGCTATTTAGTTGTGCGGCAAAAGAGCAAGGATCGAACTATTCAAAATGGTGCTATAAGCCATTTGAAGATCTGATCCAGCCTGCACGAGTAGCTGCCGATCACGAAAAACGTGTTGAACTCTACAAACAAGCTCAAGTTGTTATGCATGATCAAGCACCTGCTCTGATTATTGCTCACTCGACTGTTTATGAGCCAGTGAGTAAAAAAGTAGAAAACTACGTGGTTGACCCATTAGGTAAACATCACTTCGAGAATGTCTCTCTTAAATAATAGCAATACCTAATCGTTGGGTTGCCTTAAGTTACGGTGTCTTTCTTTATGAAAGGCACCGCTATTCAATAATAACGAATACATTCAGTACACTGTGGGCGCAGGGGACTTTCCCCTGATTTATCAGCGCTATCTTTTAGCTGATGTTTGAAAAGAGAATTAGGATATGCTGCAATTTATCCTTCAACGTTTGGGACTTGTGATCCCTACGTTTATCGGAATTACATTACTGACGTTTATTTTCGTTCATCTTATTCCCGGTGATCCGGTAATGATTATGGCGGGTGAGCGTGGACTTTCTCCAGAACGACATGCTTATTTAATGGCTGAATTGGGACTGGATAAGCCTTTATGGCAACAATATCTCAATTATCTAAATGGTATTCTCCACGGTGATTTAGGTATCTCATTAAAAAGCCGCATTCCTGTATGGGATGAATTTTTACCTCGCTTTAAAGCTACTTTAGAACTTGGCGTTTGCGCCATGATTTTTGCGGTTTCGGTTGGGATCCCTGTTGGTGTTTTGGCTGCGGTAAAACGTGGTTCTATTTTTGATCACACCGCGATTAGTGTGTCATTAGCGGGTTACTCCATGCCAATTTTCTGGTGGGGGATCATGTTAATCATGCTAGTGTCTGTAAAATTAGACCTAACCCCAGTCTCTGGACGCTTGGCTGATAGTGTCTTTTTAGATGACAGCAACCCACTCACTGGATTTATGCTGATTGATACCTTTATTTGGGGGGAGGAAGGGGATTTCTTAGATGCAGTTCACCACATCATTTTACCTGCCATTGTATTAGGAACCATTCCTTTAGCTGTTATCGTGCGTATGACACGTTCTTCGATGCTTGAAGTATTAGGCGAAGATTATATTCGTACTGCTAGAGCAAAAGGTTTGAGCCGTGCTCGCGTCATTCTTATCCACGCATTACGTAATGCGATGTTGCCTGTTGTCACCGTTATTGGATTACAAGTTGGAACAATGCTGGCTGGTGCAATCTTAACAGAAACTATCTTCTCATGGCCGGGATTAGGACGCTGGTTGATTGATGCCTTACAGCGACGCGACTACCCAGTTGTTCAAGGTGGTGTGCTTTTAATTGCAACGATGATTATCTTTGTCAATCTGTTGGTTGATGTTCTTTATGGCATTGTGAATCCTCGTATTCGCCATAAAAAATAAGGAATGCATAATGACTGAAAATAAAGTAACACCGGTCATCAGTGCACCGGCTCCCATGACGCCCTTCCAAGAATTTTGGCACTACTTTAAACAAAATAAAGGTGCTGTTGTTGGGTTAATCTATATTGTAATTATGTTGCTCATTGCATTACTGGCAGGCTTTCTTGCACCTCATGCCCCTAATGAGCAATTTCGTGATTTCTTATTAGCGCCTCCTGTTTGGCAAGAAGGGGGAAGCTGGCAATTTATTCTCGGTACTGATGATGTTGGTCGCGATATTCTTTCTCGCTTAATGTTTGGTGCTCGACTTTCATTATTGGTGGGCTGTATTGTTGTCGTGCTATCACTGATCTTAGGCATTATTCTAGGATTGGCCGCGGGTTATTTCGGTGGTCTTGTGGATATCGGCATTATGCGTGTCGTCGATATCATGTTGGCATTACCAAGTTTATTATTGGCATTAGTGTTGGTGGCTATTTTTGGTCCTTCTATTGTTAATGCTTCTATCGCACTGACCTTTGTTGCCTTACCTCACTATGTTCGATTAACGCGAGCCGCTGTTTTAATTGAAGTTAACCGCGATTACGTTATTGCTTCTCGTGTTGCGGGGGCGGGCTCAATGCGTCAAATGTTTATCAATATCTTACCTAACTGTCTTGCCCCTTTAATTGTTCAAGCCTCTTTAGGTTTTTCTAATGCCATCTTAGATATGGCGGCATTAGGCTTTTTAGGGATGGGCGCGCAGCCACCGACACCTGAATGGGGAACCATGTTATCTGATGTATTGCAGTTTACACAGAGTGCGTGGTGGGTTGTGACGTTTCCTGGTCTTGCTATTTTGTTTACCGTATTAGCCTTTAACTTAATGGGTGATGGTTTACGAGATGCACTTGATCCGAAATTAAAGCAGTAACGGAGTAAGAACATGGCATTACTAAATATTAATCAATTATCTGTTCACTTTGGTGATGAAGATACTCCGTTTAAAGCGGTAGACCGAATAAGCTATCAGGTTGAAGAAGGGCAAGTTGTGGGTATTGTCGGTGAGTCTGGCTCTGGTAAATCAGTCAGTTCATTGGCAATTATGGGACTTATTGATTTTCCAGGACGAGTGACGGCACAAGAGCTTTATTTTGATGGCAGAGATCTGATGAAAATCTCTGAATCAGAGCGACGAAATTTGGTGGGTGCAGAGGTTGCAATGATTTTCCAAGATCCGATGACAAGCTTGAATCCTTGTTTTACGGTTGGCTATCAGATCATGGAAGCATTAAAAGTCCATCAGGGAGGAAGTCGTAAAACACGTAAACAACGTGCTATCGATCTCTTAACGCTGGTGGGTATTCCTGACCCCGCTTCTCGCTTAGATGTCTATCCACACCAGCTTTCAGGGGGAATGAGCCAGCGTGTGATGATCGCAATGGCGATCGCTTGTCGCCCTAAATTATTGATTGCAGATGAACCTACCACAGCACTGGATGTGACTATTCAGGCTCAAATCATAGAGCTTTTGCTCGATTTACAAAAACAAGAAAATATGGCGCTAGTGTTGATCACCCATGATCTAGCATTAGTGGCAGAAGCCGCAGACACCATTATTGTGATGTATGCGGGGCAAGTGGTGGAATCTGGAAAATCATCAGAAATTTTTAAAGCGCCTCGTCATCCTTATACTCAAGCATTATTAAGAGCACTCCCTGAGTTCGCGAGTAATAAAGCGCGATTAGCATCGCTACCAGGTGTTGTACCAGGACGCTATGATCGACCAACAGGTTGCTTACTCAATCCTCGTTGCCCATATGCTCATGATGAATGTTATAAGGTTGAGCCTGAATTAAAAGAATTAGGAACGCATCGTGTGAAATGTCATACACCGTTAGATAATGCAGGGGAACCTACCCATGGCTGAAGTTAATCCAAATGTATCAACTCCTTTATTAAAAGCGGTTAATTTAGCGAAGTATTACAGTGTAAAAGGTGGGCTTTTTTCAAAAGAGAGAACAGTTAAAGCCCTTGATGGTGTTTCTTTTGAATTAGAACGCGGTAAGACTTTGGCTGTTGTTGGTGAATCAGGATGTGGTAAATCCACATTAGGTCGATTACTCACGATGATTGAGGTTCCTACTTCAGGCGAGCTTGCTTATCGTGGGCAAAATCTGTTAATTAAAGATAAATCGGCTGAGAAGCTACGTCGCCAAAAGATCCAAATTGTGTTTCAAAATCCTTATGGATCATTGAATCCGCGTAAAAAAGTAGGGCAAATTTTAGAAGAGCCTTTATTGATTAATACAACACTGAATGCCTCTGAGCGTAAAGAAAAAGTATTATCAATGATGGCAAAAGTGGGGTTAAAAACAGAACATTACAGCCGATATCCTCATATGTTTTCTGGTGGTCAACGTCAGCGTATCGCTATTGCACGAGGCTTGATGCTTGATCCAGACATTGTGGTAGCCGATGAGCCTGTTTCTGCACTGGATGTATCCGTTCGTGCCCAAGTACTGAATTTGATGATGGATCTACAACAAGATATGGGGCTCTCTTATGTTTTTATTTCTCATGATCTCTCGGTTGTTGAGCATATTGCAGATGAAGTTATTGTAATGTATTTAGGGCGTTGTGTAGAAAAAGGAACAAAAGCTCAAATTTTTGAAAATCCGCAACATCCTTATACACAGGCATTATTATCAGCAACACCAAGATTGACGCCTGAATTAAGACGAGAGCGTATTAAATTAACGGGAGAATTACCGAGCCCATTAAATCCGCCACCGGGTTGTGCTTTCGCTGCTCGTTGCCGTCGCGCATTTGGGCCATGTAGTCAATTACAGCCAACATTAAAAGAGTATAATGGTCAGCTTATTGCTTGTTTTGCGGTGGAGCAAGATAACGCGATAGTTTAAATAAAATAAATTTATCTCATAAAATAAGAACAATATACTGATTTATATTGTTCTTATTTTTTTATTAATAATATTTAATTAATCTTAACTAAATAATCTAATAATGATTTTATAGATATCAAATATTATATTTATATGCGTTTTTTAAAATATAAAATCCAATGATATTAAAGAAAAATAATATTTTTCACTAAGAAATATACTGCGGTTAGTATTGCAATTTAACTTGGAATTAAGGTTTTAATGGCATTTAATTTTATATGTTCTAGCATTTTTTAGTGAATTGTATCTTTTTATTAAAATAAAGTAGATTTATTGTAAATAACCAAGAAAAAATAATATTTAATTTTTATTTTACTATTTTTATCTTATAACTATACTCAAATAATAATAATTATATATTTATCTACTTTCATTTTAATGGATAAGCGCTTTTTATAACGTTATTTTCTTTATTGAGAGTGATACATAATCACAAAAATACAGTATAATCACTCTGATCAGACATGTGTATTGGAAATAGCAACGATGAAACCTCATCTTAAACATTCATTAACAATAAAACAGATGGCCGCTGTTGCGGGCGTTACGTTGGTGACTATTGCTATTTTTATCAGTATTCAACTTGTTTATTTGATAGATCAACGCCGTGAAGATTATCAAAATCAGCTTTTTAATGCTGGTGTAAGTATCCAGCAACCACTCGCTGATGCATTGTTACGATCAGATTTGAACGATGCTAAACAACAGATTGTTACACTAAAAGCGACGGGTATTTTGGGTAAAGCGATTGTCATGCAACCCGAAAATGTACAAGTGATGAGTTTAGATTTCGCACCTAAGAAAGAAGTCTCTGAATTCTCAAGTTGGCTTTTTGGTATTCCCGTTGAAGCTGTTATTCCTTTACAGCCATTAGGTATTACTTCAACAGATGATAAGTCTTATAGTGGTCATCTCATTTTACAGGCTGACACAAATCGTTTTTATCGTTTTGCCAGTAATACTGTTGCCTTGATGCTAACAACATATCTGTTGATGGGGCTTATTCTGACGGTTGCTATTAGCTGGTGTATTAATCGTATTGTTGTAAAACCTTTACGCCAAATCGCCGTCACCCTCAATAAAGATAGCCAAGTTTCAGCGTTATCTTGTCCAAAATCACATTGTGATGATGAGATTGGTTTGCTGGTTAAAGGATATAATCATCAAAAATCTGATCAAAAATTGCCGAAGGTCTGAACCTTCTTACGTCATAATGAGTCTAATCACTATAGTGATTTCATTTCATGTTTCTGTGGTGATAAAGATGATAATACAAAAAATAGACATCCAACATCTAACATGTCTTTTGGCACTTATTGTTAAACCTCATAAGTGGTTTAATACCAAGGATTAATACAACAGAGGTTCACATGCAGGGTGTAATGACACGAATTTTATTGGGAAGCGTTATGTTCGGCGCTGTTATTTGCCAAGTTCAAGCGGAAGCTTTGCAGCCTGATCCGGCTTGGCAAGAAGGGCGACTAGCAAATGGTTTTCAGTGGCAAATCTTACAAACACCGCAACGCCCAAATGATAGAATACAGATCCGTTTATTAGTCAATACAGGTTCTTTATCAGAAAAAAGCAGTGAAACGGGTTTTTCATCCTTGGTGTCCAAACTCAACGTTTTGGAAAATACAGGCTTAACGCCAGAGAAACGCGATAATCTATGGAAAAATGCGTTAGATCCTGACTATCCGTTACCTCCAATGATCGTTTCATACGATTTTACTGTTTATAATCTAAGTTTACCGAACAACCAGCCTGAGCTATTAAAGGATGCTTTTGCATTATTAGCAGGTATTGCTAAACCTGCTGAATATACCGAAGATGCGGTTCGTAATGCGGTTCAATCACCGCTTCCTATTGCAACATTTCCTCTCAATATTGAAGATCCTATTTGGCGCTCACGCCTTGAAGGCTCAAATCTAAAAGGCCACAATCCAGGAAAACCAGTTAATCAATCTGTCAATACTAAAGAGCTGTCAGATTACCAACAACGTTGGTATACCCCAGATATGATGACACTTTATGTTGCAGGTAATGTTGATAATCGAGTATTGACTGAAAGTATTAATCAGGCATTTTCAACTCTATCAGGGAAGCGTGTAACACCAGTTCCAGTGCCTGTTCTTGCCGATATGAAACCTGAAACGTTATATGTGCAAGAGCCTATGCGTGCAAAAGACCAAATTGCTTTAATTTGGGATTTAGACTGGTCGCCAGTAAAAGACTCTGACACATTAAATAAATATTGGTTAAGTGATTTAGCTCGTGAAGTCATTTTTGTGCATTTGGGGCGTAGCCTTGAACAACGTAAGGAAAACGACAGTACTCAAATTAACATTGATTGCCGGGTACAATATCAGCGTGCAAGTTGTTCTTTAAATATTGATACCGCAACGGCTCATATTCCTGCATTAGCATCATGGGTGGGAGAAGAGTTAGGTCGTTTACGTAATCAAGGTATTAGTGATGAACTATACCAAGAGCTTCAACAAGAAAAACAACTTCAATTAACTCAGTTGTTTGCCCGTTATGCAAAAACCAGTACGGCGATTTTAATTAATCAGCGTCTGTTATCACAACAAAGCAATATTATTGATATTCCACCTGAACAATATCAGCGTTTACGCCAAGCATTTTTAGCTGGTTTAACAAAAGAGACATTAAATCAGGAGCTTTCAAGAGTTTTATCTGAAGATATTACTTTTGTATTAACGCAAAGTGGTGAAACACCAACGGTGAATTTAGGTGAATTGCGTATTCAATTTGAAAAGCAAGTTCATCCAGAAACGGCAAATACACCTGCGCCTGTTGCAACTAATACCACACCAAATAAAGCCGTTGAAACTCCGGCTGTAACAACTCCAGCGGTAGCCACAACACCGACGAAGAAACCGTAATAAAACAGAGATAGGCTGATATTAAAAATTTATCAGCCGTAAAATAAACAAAAAGCCAAACGTGTTATTGATACATTTTTGGCTTTTTGTTTTTTGATTTTAAAGGCGTTTAAACGCTTCTTTAACAATGGTTATCAGATCTTCACGGTTATTTTTTTGGGTTGTAAAACCAGCAATAGCAATTTGTTTTTCAGGTAAGTAATAAGCTACTGAACCCCAATAACCAAGATGATAGTAAAGTGTGCCTAGGTCAGTTTCTTCGGCCATTAAACCTAAACGATAATTTGCAGCACCTGTATGTGATCCTTGCCATTTCATCTCTTTTAAGGTTGATGGATGCAAGTAAACTCTATCTTCGAAGAGGTCAGCTGTAAATTTAGCTAACTCAAGGGTTGTCATCACAAGCCCGCCACCGCCAAAAGCATCCATTGAAGCATCAATATGAGTACCTTCGTGCTCACCTGTAAATTGTCTAGCACGCGCTTTAGGATGCTTAGGTGGTAGTTCTAAATCTTCCCACCACGTTTGTGGTAAATCTAAGTCTTGGAAATGCAATAATTCACGAACGCTGGTGGCCATATTTTTTCTCATAAACTGAGAGAGGATATCACCTAACAAAATGTATCCTGTATCTGAATAAATGAAGCGTTTTCCAGCTGGAATAATGGGAAAGCCTTGTTGAGCATAGCGCGCTATTTGTTCTTCTCGTGTCCATTTATGAGAGGGATCTTTAATCACATCGTCAAGATAAGCTTCAGTTGCATGATCGAATAAACCACTGCTATGGCTTAATAAATGGCGTAGTGTAATGGCTTTAAGGTCATACCCTAGCTCTAATAATGTCTGTTGATAATGAGCACTTAAATATTTAGTTATATCATCATCAAGGGATAGAGCATCTTGTTCCCATAAACGTAAAAAAGCGGCTGCGAGAAAGGTTTTTGTATTACTAGCGATTCGAAAAGGCGTATCTACAGTTAATTTTCTCTGGGTACTTTCATCGGCAAATCCGTGCGCCATACCAAAAGGGTACGGAATGCCTGCACCTGTAATATAGATAGCACTTGCTGAAGGTAAGGCATGAAAAGCATCAGTCATTGATTGAACCATAGTTACTTCCTTATCTGTCAGGAAAATAAATCAGCAAAAAGGGTGTACTTTGCACCCTTTATTTATATTGCAGAAATTTTTTATTTACTTTTTGTTGCTGCTCGTAATTCTGTTACTGTTTTACCGCCTATTCCCCAGTTATCTGTTTCAACTTCATCAATTACCACAACCGTGGTTGCTGGATTTTTGCCTAATACATCAACCAAAAGTTGTGTTGCTCCCGCAATGAGCTGCTCTTTTTGCTCTGCGGTTGCACCTTCGCGTGTAATTTTAATATTAACGTATGGCATTGTTTTTCCTTATTACGTTATTTATAGGCGGTTAATGCAGGGAATTAACCATATAGTTTTATCATAAAGTTAAGATGTTGATTGCGTTTCAGACAACTGTTCTTTGCGCATATTTGGGCCATCAGTGGCGATCCACGCGGCACAAAAGAGCGTTAATCGGGCAAAAAAGTAGAAGAAAGCCATTAAACCTATCACTGAACCAAATGCGGCACCCGAAGGTGAGCTTGCGATTTTGGGTAGCATCCATGTCATAACAGATTTCAATATTTCAAAACCAATGGCAGCGATAAGTGTGCCTTTAATAAGCGAAATTCGTTTTGGTTGATGGCGAGGTAAGATCCACAATATCCACAAAAAGAGTAAATAGTTTGCAGTAATGGAAATAGTTAAGCCGATGGTTGTCCATGCTGGCGTTAGCCATTCAATACCGTCTAATCCCAATGTGTGAACAATCATTCTTTGAGCTGAGCCTGCCACAGAAGTTAGCGTAATAGTGACAATTAACGCAAAAAGTAAGCCAATTAGCGCTAAAAAGTCGCGAAAGTAGCGGAAATAGATTTTCTCTTGCTCTTCTTTATTTCTTTCCCAAACGGGGCGTGATTGAGCCAAAATGGCTTGGCGTAAATTACCCACCCAATTAACACCAGAATAAAGTGCAATTGCTAAACCAGTTAAACCAACGGTTGTACGCTGGCGAACTGCGGTATCAATACTTTGTTGAACTGTGGATGCAAGCGTTGGATCGTCAATGCTATTTGCGACCCCTGTAATTAATTTAGCGAGTAAGTCTGGATTTGAGGCCAAAACAAAACCCGCACAGGCAAAAGAAAGCATTAATACTGGGATTAATGATAAAAATGAAAAGTAAGTAATAGCTGCGCCGAACTGATTTCCCATTCTGTCAGTGAAACGTTCTGCTGCACGAATAAGGTGTGCAATAAAAGGGATATTGGTGATGAAGTTACTGATTTTTATCCCAATTCCAATCGCTTTTTTTCCACCATGAAGCCCTTTTTCCAGCCCTTTTTTTAGTGGCTGAGTCAGTTGAGTTTTTTCACTTACTGTTTTTTGTTGCTGCTCTTCTGACATATATCCTCTTTAATTAGATCAGTCCATTTTCAATAAATTAATGTCACTACTATAGTTTTCACTCAAAAATATCATAGCTTAATTTCTATTACACACCTTATGCTTATTGTAATTAGCCACTGATTTAGGAGATGTATTTGTTTGTTCTGGCTTAAGTGTAGATGATGCTCTATTAAAAGGTGTAGATAATCTTGTACTTAATAAAGGATAAAAAACCAATACAGCAATTCTGAAATTAAGTTTAGTTTAATAAGAGAATGGCTACTCACTTATTGTTTTATTCTGTATTTCACAGTCAAATAAGGAGTAGGCATTAATTATTGATGATAATTACTTTGTCAGTAGATTTAATTCTTCTTCAATTGCTTTTAAATCAGCTTTTTCTTCAGCTAGCTTTCTTTCTTGTTTAGCAATTTTATCTGCATCACCTTTAAGTTGTGCTTCTTTTAATTCGAGCTCACGCTCTTTAACGTCAAGTTGTTTTTCACGTAATTCAAGGCGTGTGTTTTCAACCACTTTTTCAGGTGTGCAATAGCGTTCAACATTTTGTAATGCTCGCTCCAAGCCTTGGATACGATATTGATTACCATGTGCTTTTGCATATTCCATCTGCTTTTGGATATTCTGTTTTTTTATTTCACAACCATTGGTTGATCTATCGGCATAAGCATTACTTGCGAGTAAGCTTAAGGTTATGGCAGTAAAAAGTAATTTTTTCATCTTTCTATCCTATCTGAACTTAAGTGAAATATGGGCTTATCATAACGGCTGAATACTAAGACACAACGTTTCTTTCGCTTTCAATGAAGAAGTTCGGCTTTTTCTGATACACTGAGTTTAATCACTATTTCTGAGTAAATTAATTACTAAGCTATACTTATTTCTAACGGAAGATAAAGAATGCTGAGCTATCGCCATAGTTTCCATGCTGGCAACCACGCCGATGTTTTAAAACATATTGTTCAAACACTCATCATTGAGTCTTTAAAAGAGAAAGAGAAACCTTTTCTGTATCTTGATACTCATGCTGGCGCTGGACGTTATCAATTAACCAATGCTCATGCGACTCGCACTGGCGAATATTTAGAAGGGATCGCACGCTTATGGCAGCAAGAAGAAGTGCCTGAGCTTATTTTGCCTTACCTTGAAGCGGTTGGAGAGTTAAACGCAAGTGGGGAACTGCGTTATTATCCGGGATCACCTCTATTAGCGAGCAAATTACTAAGAGAACAAGATTCCTTAGCGCTAACAGAATTACATCCAACGGATTTTCCTTTATTACGTACCGAATTCTCTCGTGATGAGCGAGTTAGAGTTTCTCGTGAAGATGGTTTTGGTCAATTAAAATCTAAGTTACCTCCGCCAAGTCGTCGTGGATTCGCATTAATTGATCCACCTTATGAACTCAAACAAGACTATTCTGCTGTTGTTAAAGGTGTTGTTGAAGGCCATAAGCGCTTTGCGACAGGAACTTATGCGATTTGGTATCCCGTTGTTCACCGTCAGCAAATCAAACGCATGTTAAAAGAGCTTGAAGCAACAGGGATCCGTAAGATTTTACAAATTGAATTAGCAGTAAAACCCGATAGTGATCAACTAGGGATGACTGCATCAGGCATGATTGTGATTAATCCGCCTTGGAAATTAGAATCACAAATGAAATCAATACTCCCTTGGTTACATAAAACCTTAGTTCCTGAGGGTATTGGACATACATTAGTTGAGTGGGTTGTACCAGAATAAGCATCTTTATTATTGTTTTTGCCTATTACTGTAAAAGCTAAAATCTGACGTGCTATGTTTTAAATTTTGTCATAATAGACATCATGATATGAAAGACTTAGCCTGTGAGTTACCTATTTTTCTACAGATAAATGGATCAGAGAAATGACGAGCAAACATTACGATTACATCGCCATCGGTGGCGGTAGTGGCGGTATTGCATCAATTAATAGAGCAGCAATGTATGGCCAAAAATGTGCATTAATTGAAGCGAAAGCGTTAGGTGGCACTTGTGTTAACGTGGGTTGTGTACCTAAAAAAGTGATGTGGCATGCAGCGCAAATTGCTGAAGCTATTCATCAATACGGCCCTGATTATGGTTTTGATACCACAGTGAACCGTTTTGATTGGGATACGCTAATTAGTAGCCGTTCTGCTTATATTGACCGTATTCATCAATCTTATGACCGTGTTTTAGGTAATAACAAAGTTGATGTTATCCAAGGGTTTGCTCGTTTTGTTGATGCCAATACGATTGAAGTTAATGGCGAAAAGATCACGGCTGATAATATTCTGATTGCAACAGGTGGTCGTCCTGTTCAACCTAATATTCCAGGTGCTGAGTATGGTATTAATTCTGATGGCTTTTTTGAATTAAAAGCCTTACCAAAACGTGTTGCTGTTGTTGGTGCTGGTTATATCGCTGTTGAACTTGCTGGTGTGTTAAATGCTTTGGGTAGTGAAACGCACCTATTTGTGCGTAAACATGCGCCACTGCGTAATTTTGACCCATTAATCGTTGAAACACTGTTAGAAGTGATGGAAACCGAAGGGCCTAAGTTACATACACACGCTATTCCTAAAGCAGTGATTAAGAATGCAGACGGAAGTTTAACGCTACAACTGGAAAACGGCACAGAGCAGACAGTTGATACATTAATCTGGGCAATTGGTCGTGAGCCAGCAACGGATAACCTGAATCTGGCGGTAACGGGTGTCGAGTTAAATGAAAAAGGCTATATCAAAGTCGATAAATTCCAAAATACCAATGTAAAAGGCATTTATGCTGTTGGCGATAATACAGGGGCAGTTGAATTAACGCCTGTTGCTGTTGCCGCAGGGCGTCGTTTGTCAGAGCGTTTATTTAACAACAAACCTAACGAACACTTAGACTATTCAAATATCCCAACAGTGGTATTTAGTCATCCAGCTATTGGTACTGTTGGTTTAACAGAGCCTCAAGCGGTTGAGCAGTACGGTGCTGATCAAGTTAAAGTGTACAAATCGTCTTTCACAGCAATGTATAGTGCTGTGACTCGTCATCGCCAACCGTGTCGTATGAAGTTGGTTTGTGTTGGTGCAGATGAAAAAATTGTTGGTATTCATGGTATTGGGTTTGGTATGGATGAAATGCTACAAGGTTTTGCTGTGGCTCTGAAAATGGGCGCAACGAAAAAAGACTTTGATGATACTGTGGCAATCCACCCAACTGCAGCAGAAGAATTTGTTACGATGAGATAAGCTATTTCTATTTATATCGCTTAAGCTTATTTTTATTATTACATGAAAAGCTAGAGTTAACCCTCTGGCTTTTTTTATTGAGAATTTGTACTTACCCCAGTTTTATTTCGAACTCGAATATCCTCTTTTCTACGTATTTTCCAAAAAGTATATTCGTCTACTTACTGCCCCATAAACCAGTTACTAGGTAAAATTACTTATTTTGTAAAAATAAGGCTATTAGATAGTCAGATCATCTTTTTATTTTATGCAATTGTGCGATAGATTTTGCTTGTTTTGTAAACAATATTTTACAGTCCTTCCTCGTCATTTGTATCAAAATGTTAATTATTTAAACAATTACTTTTTCTATTAAAAATTTATTCCATTCTTAATATCTTCTTATTTATCAATTGATAATAAACGCAATGTTTTCATGGCTAGCTCATTAAATGATGAATTTCTATGAAAAAAAATGGTTAAAGTAACCATATTGTATCTATGGATATTGTTATCTTAAGAAATGGTTAACAAATAATTATAATTATTAACAATATAATGAACTATGGTATTATTCAGTTTTAAAGAAATAAATGAACAACATTATAAATATAAATAGTAAATCCATTACTGAGGTAGAAGATGAAAATTTCAAGGAGAAAGCTGCTTTTAGGTGTTGGTGCTGCGGGTGTTTTAGCCGGTGGTGCTGCGTTAGTTCCAATGGTTCGTCGTGATGGCAAATTCGTTGAAGCTAAATCTAGAGCATCATTTGTTGAAGGTACAGAGGGTGCGCTGCCTAAAGAGTCTGATGCAGTGATTATTGGTGGTGGTATCCAAGGTATCATGACTGCCATCAACCTTGCAGAACGTGGCATGAGTGTCACTATTTTAGAAAAAGGCGAGATTGGCGGTGAACAGTCAGGCCGAGCATACAGCCAAATTATTAGTTATCAAACATCACCAGAAATTTTCCCATTACACCATTACGGGAAAATCTTATGGCGTGGAATGAACGAAAAGATTGGTGCTGATACCAGTTATCGTACACAAGGTCGAGTAGAAGCCCTTGCAGATGAAAAAGCATTTGATAAAGCGCAAGAGTGGATCAAAACAGCAAAAGAAACGGCTGGATTTGATACACCATTAAATACGCGCATTATTAAAGGTGAAGAGTTATCAAACCGTCTTGTTGGAGCTCAAACACCATGGACTGTGGCTGCTTTTGAAGAAGACTCAGGTTCTGTTGATCCAGAAACAGGCACACCTGCATTAGCACGCTACGCTAAACAAATTGGCGTAAAAATCTATACCAACTGCGCGGTAAGAGGCATCGAAACTGCGGGTGGTAAAATTTCTGATGTTGTCACAGAAAAAGGTGCAATTAGAACATCTCACGTTGTTCTTGCTGGTGGTATTTGGTCACGTTTATTTATGGGTAACATGGGCATTGATATTCCAACGCTGAATGTTTACTTATCACAACAACGTGTATCAGGTGTTCCGGGTGCACCTCGTGGTAACGTGCATTTACCAAATGGTATCCATTTCCGTGAGCAAGCCGATGGTACTTATGCTGTCGCACCACGTATTTTCACAAGCTCTATCGTGAAAGATAGCTTCTTGCTAGGGCCTAAGTTCATGCACCTATTAGGTGGTGGTGAGCTGCCATTAGAATTCTCTATCGGTGAAGATTTATTCAACTCATTCAAGATGGCAACATCTTGGAAATTAGATGAAAAAACACCGTTTGAACAATATCGTGTTGCAACAGCAACGCAAAATACTGAGCACTTGGATGCTGTATTCCAAAGAATGAAAGCTGAATTCCCAGTATTTGAAAAATCACAAGTTGTTGAACGTTGGGGTGCAGTAGTTAGTCCAACATTTGATGAATTACCTATTATTTCTGAAGTCAAAGAATACCCAGGCCTAGTTATCAATACTGCAACCGTATGGGGTATGACCGAAGGCCCTGCAGCTGGTGAAGTGACTGCTGATATCGTTACAGGTAAGAAACCTGTTATTGATCCAACACCATTTAGTATGGATCGCTTTAAGAAGTAAATAACCCCTTGTTTTACTGTAAATTAAACATGTTAAGGAGTTTTCATGCGTTATAAAAGTTTACTTGTTGCCCTGCCTTTTATTTTTGGTGTAGCAAGCGCGAATGCGGAAGGTGTTGTACACCATAAATTAAACGGTATGCCTATTTCTGAGTCTGTTGAAGTAAGTGCAGGTAACAACCTTATTTTCTTAAGCGGTAAAGTACCAGCTAAGAAATCAGCAGATGCACCAGAAGGCGTATTAGCGTCTTATGGTAATACTGAAGAACAAACTATCAGTGTATTAGAACAAATCAAAACTAACTTAAATAAACTTGGCCTGGACATGAAAGACGTTGTTAAAATGCAAGTCTTTCTAGTTGGTGGTGAAGAAACTAAAGGTGAGATGGACTTTAAAGGCTTTATGGACGGTTATTCTAAGTACTTTGATGCTTCTAAAACTGACCAACTGCCAGCTCGTTCAACTTTCCAAATCGCAAAACTGGCTAATCCAGCATGGCGTGTAGAAATTGAAGTTATTGCAGTTCGTCCTGCAAAATAAGAACGATAGCTTTTACTCAATTTTGAAGTAAAACATAATCAAATAAAACGCTAGAGAAGGGTAACTTTCTTTGGCGTTTTTTTATAGTATCGACATGTTATGGCGATATGTCGATAAAATGCGTTTTTATAAACATAACAGCGAGGCATGTTTATGGTATCGACATGTTATGGCGATATCTCAACACAAAACTGTTATAAGAATTGAATCAATAATTAACTACTTTCACCTTGAATAAACTTCACTGGAATAACGGAGATGCTGTCTGTTGTTTCTTTATTTTCAATTAATGCACTAATCACTTCTACGCTTTTTTCAGCCAGTTTTTCAAAGGGTTGTTCAATACAGGTTAATTGGCGCAGTGTTTGGTTTAACCAAGGACTGCCATCGTAAGCAACAATTTTTAATTGTTCTGGAATGGCAATATTTCGCCTTGTTGCTTCATTAAATAATGCCATGGCGGGAATATCAGCAGCAAAAATAGCATCGATATCTGAATGCAAAGAAAGTGTTTTCGTTGCAAAAGAGTGAAAATAGTCTTTCTCTTCTTCTTTCCAATTTACTTTGCAAGGAATAGGTTTAATACCTGCTTGAATAAGTGTTTCTTTAAAAGCCAAACAGCTTTGATATGAGGGGGTTGATGATAAATAACTTGAGTTATCTTCAATATAGAGGATTTTTTGGCAACCTTTTTGAATAAGGTGTTCTGCTGCTAATCGACCACCAGTATGGTGATCGGAACACACTAATGGAATATCACGAAGATGACGGTCTAGCGTTACCACTGGTCTTTGAATATGCTGATATTCACTATCATCCAATAACAGATATTCTGCAATAATACCGTCGATCTGACCGCGTTTAAGCATATCAAAAAATATACGTTCACGTACTTTGCTATTTTGTGTTGCACATAACATCATGCTATAGCCATTTTCAGCGAGCTTATTTTCAATAAAACGTGTCACTGTCGCAAAATAAGGGTATTCAAGGCTATTAATAATGACACCAACAACAGCACTCTTTTGTTGATATAAATTTCTTAGCCAAGTATCTGGAATATAATCTAATTCCTCTACCGCTTTTTTTATTTTTTCTCGTGCAGCTTGAGACACATAGCCACTGTTATTTAATGCTCTGGAAACAGTGCTTGCTGCGACATTGGCTTTTTTTGCGACATCACGGATCCCGGCCATTGAATATGCTGTTGCTCCTTTCAATTAGTTGATGACCTAATATATCTTAATATGATTATGACAAACCCATCTTTATTGAGGTAATTGTGTTTTTTTAGTATGAGCTATTTCACATTTTAGTATGTTAATTACCTTACCCTCTCTTTTAGTGCCTATATTATCTTATATTAATTATGGAACAGTTCCATATGTGCTAATTACCTTAGTGAGGTGAATATGTCTAATACTTGGTGGAAAGATGCCGTGGTCTATCAAATTTATCCCAAGAGTTATTATGATAGTAACGGGGATGGTGTTGGCGATTTAGCTGGGATCACGGAGAAATTAGATTATATTCAGTCACTCGGTACAAACGTTATTTGGTTATGTCCGATTTTTAAATCACCAATGAAAGACAATGGTTATGATATTGCTGATTATTCTGTTGTCGATCCTATCTTTGGCGATAATAACGCGTTAGATAAACTTATCAGCGAAGCTAAAAAACGTGATATTAAAATTCTATTAGATTTAGTATTAAATCACTCTTCTGATGAGCATCCTTGGTTTAAAGCGGCAATTGAAGATCCTAATAGCCCATATAGCGATTATTATATTTTTAAACAATGGGATAAGCCGACTCCTCCTAATAATTTACGCACTTATTTTGATTGCTCCGTTTGGAGTCGTGTTGGAGAAACTAATCGTTGGTATTTCAATTCTTTTGGCCCTGAACAACCAGATTTAAACTGGGAAAACCCACAATTACGTAAAGATATTATCAACATGATAAATGTCTGGATCAAAAAAGGTGTTGCAGGATTTCGTATTGATGCGATTGGTAATTTAAAAAAATCTCCTGAAGCCTTATCTGAATATCAATTTGAACCTGATAAAGATGATGGTTCAGCGTCTTTAGTGCCTTGGGTATTAAATCAACCTGGTATTGATAAGTTTTTAACTGAATTAGTCGAGAATACTTTTAAGCCTGCAAATAGTATGACGGTTGCAGAAATTGATGTACCTGAAAAAGATTTACGCGCTTATGTTGGCGAGAATGGTTATTTCTCCATGGTATTTGATTTTAGTATCGCTGATTTAGATATTCGTAATGAGAAACCATTTACCATTAATCCAATCACAGGTGAAAGATTAAAACCTGTATTTATTAAAAGTCAGCTAGATACTCAACGCGTAGGTTGGGGAGCACCTTATTTAGAAAATCATGATCAGCCTCGTTCATTAAATAAATTTCTTCCTAAAGGGGCGATTAATGTAACTAGTGCCAAAATGTTAGCGACATTTTTATTAACTCAACGAGGAACACCTTTTATTTATCAAGGGCAAGAAATCGGTATGACAAATTGCCCTATGACATTAGAAGAGCATGATGATTTACATGTTTTTAAATTACATGAGTGGGGCAAAAAATTAGGTTATAGCGACAAGCAAATAATTGAATATTTTAATGGCCGTAGCCGTGATAATTCAAGAACGCCTTTTCAATGGAATAGTGAAATAAATGGTGGTTTTAGTACAGGTAAACCATGGTTAAAAGTTAACCCTAACTATGTCGATATTAATGCACAGAAAGAAATGCAAGATAAACATTCTCTATTCTCTTATTACCAACAGTTAATTGCATTAAGACGACATTCAGAGATCAGTGATATTTTGGTCTATGGTGAATTCTCACCGTTGGTTTCACCTGAAAATGTGATTGCTTTTAAACGTACTTATGAAGGCCAATCAGTCAATATTTACTGTAATTTTAGTGGTGAAGAAAAAGCACTTACCATTAAAGCTAAAGATATTTATTTGCATAACTGTCCAATAGTGAAAGATGCACAAGGCGGCCTTATTCTTCAACCTTATCAAGCGATTATTTTTGCTTAATTTGTTATGTTTAATTGAAACTAAAGCGCCTTTATAAGGTGCTTTAGTCTTTGCGATTTTTATTTCGTCTTCTTCAGCCAATCTGCAATAAATTCTGCAATAGCCTCGGGTGCATTGATATCTAGTAGTGGAAAATCCACACTTAAATCACAATCACTGGCGACGGCAATAACGTGCTCATCAAGTAAGTCATTAAAATCACGTTCGTTGATATGGCGATAGAGCGCAATTTTAGGAATAGCTTCGCTTTTAAAGCCTTCGACTAAGATTAAATCTAGCTTACTCGTATCAAAACGAGATGCGAGGTAATACAAATCTAATTCTGGTAGTTCTGGAGTTTCTGTCATTAATGCCCAACGTTGTTGGCTTGCGACTAATGTCTGATCTGCTCCTGCTTTTCTGAGTTCATAACTGTCTTTTCCGGGCTTATCCACATCCATATCATGATGAGTGTGCTTGATCATGCCTACACGAATTTCTCTTTTGCGTAATTCTGGAATAAGCTGTTTTAGTAGTGTCGTTTTACCCGTTCCACTCCACGCCGTGATCCCTAAAAGGGGTAAATCTACTTGTGCCATATTTTTCATTCCTATTTTTTTAATTTGTTGGCTTTTTCAATATCGTCAGGGGTATTTAAATTAATAAAAGCACTTGCTTGATCCGCGAATAAAACAGAGCGCGCATTTATCTGTTTCATAAACAACATTAATTTTCGATCACCTTGTGCTAAATAAGCTTCTAGAATAGGAATAATACGACGATTTAGCAGTGCTAAGGTAGGATGTTCTCTTTCACCATCATCAACATAAACGGCTAATGCTTCGCCTCTTTGCTCATAGAGTTTTTCAACTAAATTAAGAGGAAAATAGGGGACATCGCAAGGTACAAAGGCAACCCAAGGTGTTGAAGCTTGCTTTAATAACGTGAGCATGCCAGCTAAAGGCCCTGAAAATCCTTCGATTTCATCTGTAATAACAGGATATTGGCTTTGGCGATATTGTTCTAAATTTCGGTTAGCACTAATCAGTATGCTATCAACTTGCGGTGCTAGTTTTTGGGCAATATGGCGGTATAAAGGCTGTCCATGTAGAATTTGAAGCCCTTTATCAGCCCCTCCCATTCGTGTTGCTTGGCCACCCGCAAGTATACCGCCTGTAATATTCTTCATTTTCATATTCAATATTTGTGAATAAATTGGCTAAATTTTCCGAACGATTTTTATCAAGGAAAGACGATATACTAATAAAAAATATCGACTTAATGAGATTTCATGTAAAGCAACAGCAATTTTTATCAAAAAAGCGTAATCTTTACGCATATTGACAGAGGTTTCCTTTTTCTATCGGATAATAATTGGTACTTTGTTGTTGTAATTAATAATAAGGATTTTTTGTATGAAATGTCACCGTCTTAATGAAGTTATGGAATTATTGCACCCAGTTTGGGAAGAAAATTCTGATTTAAACTTAATTCAATTATTGCAGAAACTGGCTGATGAAGCGGGTTTTAAAGGTCAATTATCTGATCTGACTGATGATATTTTGATTTACCATCTGAAAATGCGTGGTTCAGCGCCAACAGATGTGATACCAGGACTGAAAAAAGATTACGAAGAAGATTTTAAAACCGCCATTTTACGTGCTCGTGGCGTGATTAAAGATTAAATTCAGGATAGAAAATGGAAATGTCTGCCTCATTTAATTTTCAGGGACTTTCACCTGATAACATTTGGGACGCGTTAGTTAAAATCGGTTTTTATCCTGAGTCAGGGTTAACGGAATTAAATAGCTATGAAAATCGTGTTTTTCAATTTATGGATGAGCATCGACAACGTTATGTGGTGAAATTTTATCGCCCTCAACGCTGGTCGTATGAACAAATAAAAGAAGAACATGAATTTGTTTTAGCATTAAAGGAGGCCGAGGTATCCGTTGCTGCCCCTTTAATGATTAATAGTGAGACAGTTCATTTTTCTGATAATGGCTTTTATTTTGCAATATTCCCTAGCATAGGGGGAAGAGCATATGAAACTGATAATTTATTTCAGCTAGAAGAAGTAGGACGCACATTAGGGCGCATTCATCAAATAGGCAGAAAAAAGAGTTATGAGTACCGACCGACAGTTTCTATTGCAGAATATCTGATAGCGCCAAAATTAGAATTTGAAAGTAGTGCGTTAATTCCTAATAACCTCAAACCTCAATTTATAGAGGTTATAGATAAACTTATTCATGATGTGCGTCCTAGAATAGAGGACTCTGCATGGCAAATATTACGGCTACATGGTGATTGCCATCCCGGTAATATATTGTGGCGTGATGAAGTTGTAATGGTTGATTTTGATGATTCCCGAATGGGACCTGCGGTACAAGACTTTTGGATGTTATTAAATGGCTCACGGCAAGAGCAGGTTATACAGTTAGATACGATCCTTGAGTCTTATTATGAATACCAAGATTTTGATTTACGTGAATTGTCATTAATTGAACCACTAAGAGCAATGAGAATGGTGCATTATCTCGCGTGGGTATTAAAACGCTGGAATGATCCTGCTTTCCCTCGTGCTTTTATTTGGTTTCAAGAGCAAGATTTTTGGTTTAAACAATTAGCCTTATTCAAGGGACAAGTGGAGCAGTTAAATGAGCCTCCTTTACAACTTAGCCCAATGTATTAATTCTTAGGAGACGATGAGAAATGAAAAAGATTTGGCTGGCGTTAGCAAGTATGGTGTTAGCATTCAGTGTTTCTGCTGCTGATTTTTCTGAAGGAAAACAGTATACGAACCTTTCTAAACCTGTTGCATCAGCGCCTGATGTTGTTGAGTTTTTCTCTTTTTATTGCCCACATTGTTATCAATTTTCTGAAGTGTATAAAGTCAATAGTACTGTTGAAAAGAATGCACCAGAAAATACGAATATTGTCCGCTACCACGTTGATTTCTTAGGACCTTTAGGTAAAGACTTAACACGTTCTTGGGCGGTAGCAATGGCCTTAGGTGTTGAAGATCAAGTTTCTCCAGTTTTATTTAAAGGTATTCAAGAAACTCAATCTATTCGCTCTGTTGACGATATCCGTAATGCCTTTATTAAGGCTGGCGTTAAAGGTGAAGATTATGATGCTGCAATGAATAGTTTTGTGGTGAATTCTTTAGTTAGCCAACAACAAAATGCTGTCGCTGATTTCCAAATCAATGGTGTTCCTGCCATGATCATTGGTGGTAAATATAAAATGAAAAATGATGGTATCAGCGCAAAATCACCAGAAGAGTATGCAAAAACATATTCTGATATTGTGAATCAATTATTGCTGAAAAAATAATATAGGCTTAATTTTTTCCTATATAGACTAAGTAAAAGTATATAGATCCTTATATGAAAAATAGCACTCAAGAAATAGGAGTGCTATTTTTTTTTACTTTCATATTTTTGTCATAATATAACTATCCACATTAATAAAAAATATTGAGATTAATTTGTAATATCTTAATGATTTCGCTAAGTGCTTGATTTTTTAATTGTGTTAATAAATTTAAAAGGAAGCTAACTTATTAATATAGAGAGAGTTACAAAACTACTCACAGAGTTATCCACAGGTTATTCTGGTGTTGTCTAAAAAATAAATCCTTAATAAAAAAAAGATGATACTAATATGAACGTTAATATTTATGATGAATAAATAGCTCTATCTTAAATACTTTCTAAATTACACAGTAAGTTTACTTTTTAGTCTTTGTTTTTAATTGAAATCAGATTAATGGATATGGCTTCTGATAAAAAAGTACTTTAATTAATATTAAGTTATCATTCATACTTATTCTTTCTGTTAAATTCGGTTAATAATAAATAATTGAGTATTTAAGCCGAATTTCTGCATTTAAGAACAGGTAAAATTCGTCTATTGGGCTGTGATGTGGCATTCTAGTCATATCAACGAACCTCAGAACAATGATGAACAGATTATGGTCCAGATAGCAGAAAACCCCTTTATCCTTGTAGATGGCTCTTCATACCTTTATCGTGCCTATCATGCCTTTCCACCGCTAACCAATAGCCAAGGTGAGCCAACGGGTGCGATGTATGGTGTGTTGAACATGCTGCGTAGCTTGATAATACAGTATAAGCCAAGCCATGTTGCGGTTGTGTTTGACGCTAAAGGTAAAACATTCCGTGATGAGTTGTATGAGGAATACAAATCTAATCGTCCTCCAATGCCAGATGATCTGCGTGAACAAATAGCGCCTTTACATGAGATGGTGCAAGCAATGGGTTTACCCTTGTTATCTATTTCAGGTGTGGAAGCGGATGATGTTATTGGAACATTGGCACTAAAAGCGGCGGCTGATGGGCGTGATGTCCTAATAAGCACCGGCGATAAAGATATGGCGCAATTAGTGACGCCAAAGATCACGCTGATTAACACCATGACCAACGTTATTTTGGGTCCTGATGAAGTTAAAGAAAAATATGGCGTTCCTCCTGAACTGATTATTGATTTCCTCGCATTGATGGGCGATTCATCGGATAACATCCCTGGTGTCCCCGGTGTTGGTGAAAAAACCGCACTAGGTCTTTTACAAGGGCTTGGTAGTTTAGATGATATCTATCAACAGCTTGATAATATTGCAACATTGAGTTTCCGTGGCGCTAAAACACTTGGCGCTAAAATGGCAGAGCATGAGAAAGTGGCAAAACTTTCTTATAAGCTGGCAACGATTAAAACCGATGTTGAACTCGATAAAACGTTTGATGATTTAGTGGTTAATGAGCCAAATTTAGATCAATTATTAGAGATGTTCACGCGTTATGAATTTAAACGTTGGATAAGTGATCTTCAAAATGGTGGCTGGTTAGCACAACGCAGTACACACAAAGTTGCAGTGCCTTACACCTCAGAAGCCGTTAAACCCAAAGAAGCACCTGTATCAGCTAATTTTCCTGTTATTACACAAGAGAATTATGAAGCTGTCTTAACGCATGAAAGTCTGGCGCGATGGGTTGAGCTTCTCAAAAAAGCACCTGCATTTGCATTCGATACAGAAACGGATAGCTTAAATAATATTGATGCTCGTTTAGTGGGATTATCATTTGCTATTGAGCCAGGTAAAGCCGCTTATATTCCACTACGTCATGAGTATTTAGATGCGCCAGACCAACTTCCTGTTAATGACGTGCTAGCGGCATTAAAACCCATTTTAGAAGATAAAAATATTTTAAAAATTGGGCAAAACTTGAAGTTTGATCGTGGCATTATGGAAAATGAAGGTATCCAATTAAACGGTATTCATTTTGATACGATGTTGGAGTCTTATGTATTAAACAGCGTGAGTAATCGACATGATATGGATACTTTAGCTGAAAAACATTTAAACCATAAAACCACGACATTTGAAGAAATCGCGGGTAAAGGTAAAGGTCAACTCACCTTTAACCAAATTGAGGTTGAGCAAGCGACGTTATATGCGGCTGAAGATGCCGATATCACTTTATTACTCCATCAAGCGCTATATCCTCAAATAGACGCTATTGAGCCTCTTAAGCATGTTTACCGCGATATCGAAATGCCATTAGTTCCTGTACTTTCTAGAATGGAACGCAAGGGAGTATTAATTGATGCTCAAGTGTTAGCTGTTCAATCTCAAGAAATTACACAACGTTTGGCTGAAATTGAAAAAGAGACGTTTGCGTTAGCGGGACAAGAGTTTAATCTCTCTTCACCTAAGCAGTTACAAGAAATTTTATTTGATAAATTGCAATTGCCCGTTATCAAGAAAACCCCGAAAGGGGCGCCATCTACCAATGAAGAAGTATTAGAAGAATTAGCACATAGCCATGAATTACCTCGCTTAATCTTAGAGCATCGTGGTCTTGCGAAACTGAAATCTACCTATACTGATAAATTACCATTGATGGTAAATAGTAAGACGAAGCGTGTACATACTTCATATCATCAAGCAGTGACGGCAACGGGGCGTTTATCTTCTCGTGATCCGAATCTTCAAAATATTCCAGTGAGAAATGAAGAAGGGCGCCGAATTCGCCAAGCATTTATTGCGCGTGAAGGTTTTAAAATTGTTGCTGCCGACTATTCACAAATTGAATTACGGATCATGGCACATTTATCGCAAGATAAAGGCTTGTTAGATGCCTTTGCTCAAGGTAAAGATATTCACCGTGCAACGGCATCTGAAGTGTTTGGTATACCTTTAGAAGACGTCACCTCTGAGCAACGTCGTAGTGCGAAAGCGATCAACTTTGGTCTTATTTATGGCATGAGCGCATTTGGCTTATCGCAACAGATTGGTGTTGAGAGAAGAGAAGCTCAGCGTTATATGGATCTCTATTTTGAACGTTATCCAGGTGTCTTGGACTATATGGAGCGCACACGTAAACAAGCTTCTGAACAAGGCTATGTTGAAACGTTAGATGGTCGTCGCCTCTATTTACCAGAAATTAATTCAAAGAATGCAATTCGTCGTAAAGCTTCAGAGCGTGAGGCGATTAATGCGCCAATGCAGGGTACAGCTGCGGATATTATCAAAAAAGCTATGATCGCTGTGGATAATTGGATTTGCAATGAATGTCCTGCTGATGTGCATATGATTATGCAAGTACACGATGAATTAGTGTTTGAAGTGCGAGAGTCTTACCTAGAGAACGCAAATATCATGATCCATAAATTGATGGAAAGCAGTATGGAATTAGCTATTCCGTTGAAAGTGGAAGTGGGTATTGGTAATAACTGGGATGAAGCACATTAATTTCTAAGTATCGTTCTTAAATATTAAAAGGGCACAATGAAATACATCGTGCCCTTTTTTATTTATATTAAAACTTATCAACATGTGAAAAAGAGATAAGTGAATAATTAAGCAACTTGCGAGTCTATCAGCTTGCTTAATTTCTTCTGTTTTTTTTCAATCCGTTGGCGTTTTAACGGAGATAAATGGTCAATAAAGAGTTTGCCATCAAGATGGTCTAACTCATGCTGAATGCAGCCTGCAAACAAATCAGAGGCTTCAAGTTCAATTTCATCACCATTTCTATCCAATGCCTTAACCTTTAAGAAGCGGTAACGCTCTGTTGGGGCAAAAGAATCTGGAATAGATAGACACCCATCCATCATATCCATCACTTCATCTTCAGTGCTGATAATTTCAGGATTGATAAGTGCAATCGGTTGATCTCGGTTTTCAGAAACATCAATTACAACAATGCGTTTAGATACATTAACCTGAGGTGCTGCTAAGCCAATACCTCGTTCTGCGTACATGGTTTCAATCATGTCATCGATTAATGTGCGTATTTCGTCATCTACTTTTTCCACTGGTACTGCGACTCTGCGCAGACGCTCATCTGGAAAACGCAGGAGCGTTAATACAGCCATGGATACCTCATTTTATCGCTAATTACATATTTACTACGGTCTCGCAATAAGCGTATCACAAAATCATTAAGGATAAACCGCACCTTTTGTGTGATTTGTTCTATTTTTAATCATATTCACGTAAGTGATTAAAGTCTCATAATTATGTAATTAAACTACATTTATTTATGGTTTGAATACATAAACACATAGCTGAATCGTGTCTGCATGTGAAAAAAAATTACAAAAGGGCTTTTATTAACCAATAAAATAGAGTACATTATCTCTCGTAGGGTACAGAGGTAAGATGTTCTATCTTTCAGACCTTTTACTTCACGTAATCGGATTTAGCTGAATATTAGCTGCCCCAGTCGACTTTATTTCGACTGGGGCATTTTTTTATCTAAAATTCACTGAAGTGGTTTGTGCGAGAAGTGAAAGGGAAAAGTGATTTCCCTTTTATCAATAGAAGATCAGAACGCTATCGTTGAGGAAAAAGAAGATAATTAAGCGTTGTTATCATTTGTAGGCTGTTCTTCTGAACCTGAAAACCATTCATTAAGTGTGTTACGTAGCTTATCAATGCCAATTTTTTTCAATGATGAAAAGTATTCTACGCGGATATCGCCTACTTTATTTGCCAGCTCTTCACGTACGCTCATTAACTGCTTTTTACGCGCGCCTGATGCGAGTTTATCCGCTTTAGTCAGTAAAACGAGAGTAGGCAGCTCTGAGCCCACAGCCCAGTCAATCATTTGCATATCGAGATCTTTTAATGGATGACGAATATCCATTAAAATAACCACACCTTTTAAGCACTCTCTTTTTTGTAGGTATTCACCTAAAGAGCGTTGCCATTTACGCTTCATTTCTTCAGGAACTTGGGCATAGCCGTAGCCTGGTAAATCGACTAAGCGTAAGCCTTCTTCAATTTGAAAAAGGTTGATTAATTGCGTACGGCCTGGGGTTTTACTGGTTCTGGCTAATCCATTTTGTTGGGTTAACGCATTTAAAGCACTGGATTTACCGGCATTAGAGCGACCCGCAAAGGCAATTTCAATTCCTGTATCTGGTGGTAAATGACGGATATCAGGCGCACTGATGATGAAATGTGCTTTTTGGTAATTAAATTGGGTCATTATGGTATAAACCTCTCTGAAATAATGCGGCTTTTCATGCATACTCATTTCAATTTTGCATGAAAATGAATATCTAAAATATTTATTTGCTCTATTTTGGCGCAATTTAATGACTTATAACAGTGCTTAAAAATTAAAATTTACCCTGTTATAACGTAATTAGACTTATTGAGCGTAAATAAAGGTAAATGATTGGCACTATTTACCTCAGCGAATTAGAATCGCTGCATATTAAGTAAGTTGTAGACTATTAAAGTAAAGGATCCCCGCATGTTAAAACGTTTTCTTGTCACCTTCGTTACCGCTTGCACTTTAACAACAGCGACTTTTGCAATGGCAACGGGAGAAACCTTCGTTAAATTAGTCACCTCTGAAGGCAATATTGAAATATCACTGGATAATAAAAAAGCCCCAATTACAACGAAAAATTTTATTCAGTATGTCGAAGATGGGTACTATAACGGCACCACTTTTCATCGTGTTATTCCTGGCTTTATGGTTCAAGGCGGTGGTTTTACTGCTGATTTACAGCAAAAACAAACCAGAGCGCCAATTAAAAATGAAGCCGACAATGGATTACGCAATGTAAAAGGTTCTATTGCCATGGCTCGCACGTCAGATAAAGACAGCGCAACCAGCCAATTCTTTATTAATGTGGCTGACAATGCATTTTTAGATCACGGTCAACGTGATTTTGGCTATGCCGTATTTGGTAAAGTTGTGAAAGGAATGGATGTAGTTGATAAAATTTCACAAGCTCCAACTCGTAATATTGGACCTTACCAAAATGTGCCAGTAAAAACGGTCACTATTTTATCTGCGGAAGTCGTAAAACAATAAACGCATTATTAGGATAGGATATTTACTTATTCTAATAAGATAAAATGCATATAAACCGGAATGAATATTTTCATTCCGGGATTTTTAGTACAAAAAAATCTTTTTTATCCTTCCTTTTTTCGTGTGATCTCCTGCAATAAGTATTCACTACGCTATTAATCACTCTATTCATCATCAATTACCGTCATTCTTGTTATTGCGCAATAAATCAGCAGGTTTTCTTGCTTACTATTCATATTTTACACCTGTGCTATGATAATCGGCTTTGTTGTACCCAAGTCGGTTAAACAACGAGCTATTTTGGCAAATCTACACTCGCTTTAAAATAGTAATAAAATAGATAATGATAAGAAAATCAGTCGGATAGGCTAATATGCTGTTACTTATTGATAATTACGACTCGTTTACCTACAACCTCTATCAGTATTTCTGTGAATTGGGTGCTGAGGTTGTTGTTAAGCGTAACGATGAGATCGGACTTAAAGAGATAGAAAAGATGATGCCAGCACATCTTGTTATCTCGCCAGGACCTTGTACTCCTGATGAAGCCGGGATCTCTCTTGAGGCTATACAGCGGTTTGCCGGTGAAATTCCTATTCTTGGCGTTTGTCTTGGACATCAAGCGATAGGACAAGCTTTTGGTGCATCAGTTATCAGAGCACGAGAAGTGATGCATGGTAAAAATTCATTAATACATCATAATCAACAAGGTGTTTTTAAGGGGCTTAATCGGCCTTTAAATGTGACGCGTTACCACTCTTTAGTGATTGATGCGACGACATTACCGGTTCCCTTTGAAGTGACGGCATGGAGCCAACATGATGGAAATGTTGATGAAATTATGGGAATTCGTCATCGTACTCTGCCAATTGAAGGGGTTCAATTTCACCCAGAAAGTATTTTAAGTGAACAAGGACATGAGCTATTAAATAATTTCCTTAAATATTAAATGGATAGCATTTAAATAGCGAAATAACGTCTTTTTATACAAAACCACATTTGATTTTTTATTCATATTTAGTGATTATATTTTCATATTGAATATGAATAACGATCAGGTGGGGTAATGACAAAGCAAAGCATCAACCGGGCAACTTACGATCAAGTAATGTTGCCAATTTATTCACCCGCAGAATTTATTCCTGTCAAAGGGATGGGTAGCCGTGTTTGGGATCAGCAGGGAAAATCGTATATTGATTTTGCTGGTGGTATTGCTGTTTTAGCACTGGGGCATGCTCATCCTGCTCTTAATCAAGCCTTGAAAGAACAAAGTGAACAACTTTGGCATGTGAGTAATATTTTTACTAATGAACCAGCATTACGTTTAGCACAAAAATTAATAGATAACACATTTGCAGAACGTGTCTTTTTTGCCAATTCAGGCGCAGAAGCGAATGAGGCAGCATTTAAGTTGGCTCGCCATTATGCCATCACTCGCCATAGTCCTTATAAAACTAAAATTATTGCTTTTCACCATGCATTCCACGGCAGAACACTGTTTACAGTATCTGTTGGTGGGCAACCTAAATATGCAGATGGTTTTGGTCCTAAGCCTGCAGATATCGTGCATATTCCTTTCAATGATTTAGAGGCGGTTAAAGCTGTTATTGACGACCATACTTGTGCTGTCGTATTAGAACCCGTGCAAGGTGAAGGTGGTGTCACGGCAGCAACACCTGAGTTTATGAGGGGGCTACGTGAATTGTGCGATAAGCATCAAGCTCTGCTTGTTCTTGATGAAGTACAAACAGGTATGGGACGTACAGGCAAGCTTTTCGCCTATATGAACTATGATGTGACACCAGACATTATTACCACTGCAAAAGCGCTAGGAGGTGGTTTTCCACTCAGTGCGATGTTAACAACACATGAAATAGCTTCTGTAATGGGCGTAGGGACTCATGGTACAACTTATGGTGGTAATCCATTAGCTTGTGCAGTGGGTAATGTCGCATTTGATTTAATTAATACACCTGAGGTACTTGAGGGTGTAGAAAAGCGCTATCAATGGATTGTGGATGAACTGGTGGCAATTAATCAAACGTACGATGTCTTTTCGCAAATCCGTGGACAAGGTTTATTGATCGGTGCGCAATTGGCACCACAATATAAAGGTAAAGCCAAAGAGTTACTCGGTCTTGCTGCCAAACATGGCTTAATGATGTTAAACGCAGGAGCAGATGTAATGCGTTTTACACCCTCGTTAATTATTACCCAAGAAGAATTACAAGAAGGAATGGTGGCATTAAAAGCGGCTATTGCGGAATTTGTCAAAGGGTAGTGTTGACTAAAAACCCCATCTATAAGGATGGGGTTTATACAGATTGTATCATCAATAGCCCTTTTATTGGGCTATTGTTTGTTCGGGGAGGGGAAACTTAGCGAGTCCCGTAAACGACGATAGTTTTACCGTGTGCTGAGATCAGGTTTTGATCTTCTAGCATTTTGAGAATACGGCCTACAGTTTCGCGTGAACAACCAACGATTTGACCAATTTCCTGACGTGTAATTTTAATTTGCATGCCATCAGGATGCGTCATGGCATCGGGTTGTTTTGCTAAGTTTAGTAAGGTTTGTGCAATACGGCCTGTAACATCAAGGAAAGCAAGGTTACCTACTTTTTCTGATGTTGTTTGTAATCTGTTCGCCATTTGAGCAGAAAGGCGCATCAGAATATCAGGGTTAACCTGAATTAATTGACGGAATTTTTTATAGGAAATTTCTGCTACTTCACAGGCTGTTTTTGCTCTAACCCATGCACTACGTTCTTGATCTTCTTCAAATAATCCAAGTTCACCGATGAAATCCCCCTGATTTAGGTAGGAGAGGATCATTTCTTTTCCTTCTTCATCTTTAATAAGAACAGCCACGGAACCTTTAACAATATAATAAAGTGTTTCCGCTTTCTCACCTTGGTGGATCAGCGTGCTCTTGGATGGATATTTGTGAATATGGCAGTGTGACAAAAACCATTCAAGAGTCGGGTCTGTTTGCGGCTTGCCGAGAACCATTCGCGTTATCCTCTGTACGTTAAATGCAGCCTTTCAAAACGGATAGGTTCCCTTTTGATACAGCGTGCTTAAAAATCCTATCTTTACCTATTAACTTCCTGAGAACACGGTAAGTTAATATGGAGTAGATTATAATAAATGAGAAAATAATGCATTGATCTTAACCACTATCATCAAGCAGATATTGTTTTTAACACAATTAGTGCATTAAGTCTCGTTTTACGCAGTCAGCATAATAAACCTATTTGCTAATTGCTAGTTGAATTATGAGAATGTACTCTTTTAGTTTCTGTCATCTTTAGGGGAAAATAAATGGAAGCGAGAGTTAAGTGGGTAGAAGATTTATCTTTTGTCGGTGAGTCTTCTTCTGGCCATCAAATCATGATGGATGGAAATTCAGGTGATAAAGCACCAAGCCCAATGGAAATTGGCGAGTAGGACCGAAATTTAATATTTAGATGTGGGAGTTTACATCTTAGCGCTGCTTAAGGTTTTGTGTGTTTTTATTTTTAAAATCAATTGGTTAATCTTTATTGGGTTTGCTTTTAGTTAATCCTTTTGAAGTCAAGGGCGACCGCACGTGTGTTTAATATTTGAGCTCATAGAATGGCTTCCTTTTCAACGGTTCGATAAAAGAGGTTACTGCGTTCAAATACTACTCACTCCTTACTCAAGATTTGCACCTAAATTGAGTAAATAACATTCATGTATTAGCTCTGCTTTGAAGTCTCTTTTGCATTGCTTAGATTATCCTTGAATATTCAATTTTCCCATTTATACCCTTTAAATCAGACTTTGATACAATCTAATTGAGCTTAGAGATTGATAGCACCTCTTTGTTAAGAGAGCAGAAGACATCTATCGCTTATTCGGTATAATCAGCGAGTTCTAACTTGCCATTAGGTTGAATTCGAAATTTAGGTGTAATGATCAATGTCAATTTTATCCTCAAAATCCAATAGCGAAGAAGATTTCATTGAACTGGGTAAACTGGTAGAAGAAATTCCATGGTTGGCTAAAAAAGACTATGAATCTTCACTTACTGAGTTATTGAATAAACATAAGACTGAGTCAGAAAGAGTTGTGTTAAAAGAACTCTTTCACCGATTCACTCATCATGAGATCAATGATCGTTTACAGGCAAATGATCTGCTTATCAAGATCATAAGGGAACATAATTTTCAGCCTAATGATACTGTATTTGTTGCTACATCCGATGGTAAAGAATCCGATGGCTCTCAATCTGGCTTATATCAAATAAAGTCACTACTTAGCAGGCAGGAAGCTGACTGGAAAGAACAAAACTTACTTCCAGTATTAGATGATAGTTATGATAGAATTTATCAGGCAGGTATGAAAAATATAGTTGTTTTTGATGACTTTATAGGAAGTGGTAAGACAATAGTGAACAAAGTCCGCACTTTGAAAGCTGAAATGAATAGCCGAGGTCAGAAACAAAGGAAATATTTTGTGTTTTCGTTTGTTGGTATGAGATTTGGTGTTGAATATGCAAGGAATGAACTTGGTATAGATATTTATTGTCACACAGAACTAACAAAGGGAATTGTTGATTACCCTAATTCTCCGAAAGTTAGAGGCGTAGTTCTAAATATGGAAAAATCGTTATTGCCGAAGTGGAATAAGTTAAAGATCTCAGACTTTAGTTTAGGTTATAAAGGATCAGAAGCACTATATCAGCTATACATGTCAAACTGTTCTAATAATGTTCTCCCCATTTTTTGGTGGAAATATGATGAAAATAATAAATTCAGAAATCCAATGTTTGGTAGGTTAAGATAAATGAACCCGTCACATGTAAAAATAGCCATTGATTTTTTGACAGAAAAAAAACAAGCATCATTATTTGATTTGCATCATAAATTTCGCCTAACTTATTCCGAGTCAGTTAATGTTATCAGCCACCTCAATGATCAAAATATTGTTAGTTTTGACGGGTATAACTTTTCTTTAAACGATGATGTCTCCATGGAAAATATATCGAATTTATATAATACGATCAGGTTTAGAAGCCTTAGTCTTGAACATGAAATAATAGAAGGCTATAAGAAATCAGCACTGAGCATCTCTGATTTATATATGCCAAATCTGAGTAGGATTGATGGTTCTTTACTTGTTGACTCGTGAGAAAAATATGATACTGTCCACTGGCTGCTCACCGTTAGTTAGAGCGGGTGATTCGCCCGCCATCAATCAGGCTCACTTTAACCTCATTGATTCTCTACCGGATTTCGTGACGGTGGGCGGCTTGACATATCACACGTTTATAAAGAAGCTACATTGATGATGGAACAAAGTCGTTGGTTTAAGTTTTTTATAGAAAATGATTTAAACAAATCACAGGCAAAGCTTCTGACTAAGTATGCCCAAATACTGGAGTTAAAATCACTCCCAGTAATCTTTGAGCTTGAACACTTATCCAAACTTCTGGGTGTTGAATTATCATTACTAAGCCGAATTTGCACTCTAAATGAACGGTTTTATAGGTTATTTAGTTTAGAAAAAAGACATGAAGGTTTTCGCCATATCGAATCACCTTACCCTAAGCTAAAATATATTCAGAGATGGATAAATGATAATATCCTTTCTGTCTCGACTGTCCACGATAATGTATATTCCTATTTGCAAGGCAAATCTCATATTGATAACGCAAAAATGCATATAGGCTGCAAGCAAATGCTAAAGTTGGATTTGGTTAACTTTTTTGGTCATATAACTATAAGCCAAATTGAGAAGGTTTTTATTGAATATGGGTATACTAAAGATTTAAGTAATAAATTAGCTAAAATTTGTACATATTACGATCATCTTCCCCAAGGTGCTCCAACCAGCCCTGCATTAAGCAATATTATATTCTATGAGTTAGATTGTATATTCTATGATATTTCTCAATCAAATGGATTGATTTATACTCGATATGCTGACGATCTATGCTTTTCTGGCGATAATATTTCCCAAGATGTTGTAGATAATATTTTATCTCATTTGCAGAGTCGTGGTTTTAGCATTAATGATGACAAATCAAGGCTTTTGGCAGGCAACCAACGAAAAGTTGTTACTGGTCTCGTGGTTCAATCTGATACTATCAGAGTACCTAAAAAAGTGAGAAGAAAATTCAGAAAAGACTCATATTATTTAATTAAAAATGGTTATAATAATTTAGGAAATGAGAGGCTATTTAATCTTTTGGAAGTTGATGAGCTAGTTGGTGTTGGTAGTTATATTAAAAAAGTAGAACCCCAAAATTCTTATGTTTCTAATACTTTGATTGAATTAAATAATATTAAAAAGAGTTTAATGACTTCTACAAGCTAACTTGATTTAGGTTTGTGGGTATTTAGATATTGAAAGTATCCATAGGCGTAATTTTTTAAATAATTTACAGGTCCAGATATGATAAATAACCACTCAGTCGAGTGGTTATTTTTTTAATATGAAGAGGTTAAAAATGTTTCTAAGGTAAATCAGCGTAGAAGCTGTCATTTGCTTTAGCTTCAATCGACTTTACGTTAGCTATTAAATCTTCGAATGAATAGGGCAGTTCAGCTTTAGGGAACATATCAGCCATGCTTTCCCAATCCTGTTTATACTTATCCGTCATGTCTTGATTCTGAGGGACAAGCATTAACGGTCCCTTCAAAGCTGTTGAACATGAATCAGTGTGCCATTTGTAGTAGACATCACAAAAGTTAACTACAACTTCGAACAATGCTTTATTTGTACACCATTCTGGATATTTCGAGTCAATTTCGACAATATCATAGAGATGTCGAGCATGCTTATCAGCTAAGGACTCTCTCACATGGTTTGTGTGTATTGCGAACATCTTTTCTAAAATTGTTCTTTCAGGAGACAAGGTTAAAACATCAAAACCATCATCTAAAAGATCTGGTATAGCCTCGCCTAACATATGATTAATCTCAATCAATTTATCTGGGTGATTGTCAGAACGTCCACCAGTTTCGAGCAAAACTCTTTGTTGAGCAGAGCTTCCATATTCATCCTCGTTTAGAGCTTTAGGGTAGTATATGGCGATGTTGAGTGGTGCATCAGACTCAATCTCAATTTTGACTTCTGTATCCAGAGCTTGTAAATGTTCAGTAAGTTGGTAAATGAGCTGTTGCTTTATTAACTTTTCAGCTTTTATATCGATAGCTATAGCTGCGGTTTGTCTGGCTTTCCTACTGGTTACTTCCTCTAAGTCAATAGGTTCACACTCAAGGAGGTTTAAAGAGAAAGATAGGTCTATATCTTCAGACATTCTATTGATTAGGCTGTAACCTTTAGAAAGACTCGTTCCACCTTTAAAGAGAAATGGCTTATCACATTTTTCAGAAAAAGTAGGTGCAATCTTTGTGTAGAGAATGTTTAAAGTCTGTGTAACCCAATAATCTTTTTCAATTACGTACGCAGGAAGTTTACTTACATGCTTCTCTTCTGCCGCCAATAATGCTTCACGTTTCTCAGATACAGATAGCTCTAAATATTTGCTCAATTTAACGTCCTAATTCAATTTTTGCCCAATTCATTGATGGCGGAAGAGCTTGCAAAAATTTTTCTCTAACATTACTGCTCAACGTTTTGTTAAAACGTGAAATGTACTTACTTTTATAATCAGAGAATCTATCCTTGCCTATGTAATGTAGTGCACTCCAAAAAATAAAAGATTGTTTTTTCTGTGCATTATCACTGACTTTTAGGTGCTTGGAAAAATGATCAAGTGCTTTACTATATTCAATTTTGATATTGACGGACTTAAGATCGGCTCTTACACGCTCGGTCATTATATAACTCCTGACCATTGGGAGTTGTGTTGATAAGCCTAAAGCGTTGACAGCCGCTGCACCCGACACTACATATTCAGCATGTTTTTTTCTGCTGAGAGCTTTGATTAGTTCTTGTGTATCAACAGGAAGAGTACCAAAACGGCTTTTTTGGGGTTTGTAATAGACTCCACGAGATAGACGTTTGACTAATTTCATTTCAACGCAACGACTGAACGCAGTGACTGCCGCACGGTTTGATTCAAGACTTGATCTTTTCATGAAATCATCAAGCGTAAAAACACGACCATATCGCTGATGCATTATGTAACTGGTCACTTGCTGAGATACTGACATAAAAACCTCCTCAATAACTCACATGAGTATACTAATTTTGTGACCTAATGACACCTATAATGTGTCTGGAAACACTAATTGATCTGTGTTTATAAATTAATGCATTGAAAAATATGTAAGTTCATGGGCAGATTGCCCAGAAACAGTAAGCCTATCAACTTTCTTTGGTTTTCCTATGCTCTCTACATTTTCTGCAGAGCAAGGTTCCACACAATGACTTGGCAGAAGAGGAGATTTGGGAACGATACTTAGATCTATGATCTTCTTCTTTATATTGCTTAGGAGTTTGAAAGTGAGAGTATGGTCGTTCAAGTTTTGCCATTCGTTCTTGTGAACCACAAATTTCCTGTGTTTATGACAATCAACGGCAAAAAAATTTGCTATCTGATTGGCTAACATAGATACGTTGAACTGCGAGCAGTCGGACTGAAAGGCTGCCAAATTGTTAATGATTACATTGTTAATAACAAGGCAGCTTAAAATGTCCAAAAATACCAAGAACACTGATGCCACTCGTATGAGTGGATTTTTTATCAGAAATCGGGAATGAATAAGATAGGTGTATCAAAACAGACGATGTATGGCAGAGTTTTTTTGGGGATTGATGTATTGTTTAGCTAAAGAATCTTTTGAAGTGTGTGACGATGAGTAATCAAAACATAATTGACGTTGAAGTTGAAAGTGATTTCATTAATAGAAACTTAACAGGCAAGGCAGAGCAAGCTTTGATCGAGTTAGTTTGGAATGCTTTTGATGCAGATGCCGAAAACGTCTACCTTAAAATCAACCACAATGAGCTGGGTATTGAGTCAGTTACAATAACTGATGATGGGATAGGTATTGATCGATCTAAATTCAAAGACTATTTCAAAAGCTTAGGCGTATCATGGAAAAAAACAGAACTCCGTTCAAAATCTGGACGTTATTTGCATGGTAAATTAGGCCAAGGTCGATTTAAATCCTTTATTGTTGGTAGATATGTTGAGTGGCAAACGACAATATCATCTGATGATAGATATGAAAAATATACAATTAGTGGACTTGCAGATAATCCAAAACAATTTAGATACACAGACTCTGATTTTTTAGAGAAGGGAACAACTGGCACGATTGTTACAATAAAAGAAATTCAATGCAGTTCTTCCAAACTGTCGATTCCAAGGATTAAAGAATCCTTTTCAACGGTTTTTGCGAATTACTTAAATAAATATCCAAGTTTAAAATTGTATATAGAAGATGAGGTTTTAGATCCATCATCACTGATATCATACCAAGATAAATTTGACTTAGAACCGATTGAATTCAATGGCGAACGTTATGATTACACACTTAATATTATCGAATGGGATTTTCATTGTAAGAATGAAATCCACTTTTGTAATGTGAGTGGCCTACCAATCTTACCTTGTAACGAAAAGCCTGTAGGAACCAAAGGTTTTAACTATACAGCATATTTAAGATCTGACCATATCTCAGTATTGTCAGATAAGGGTTTATTAGACTTTGATAGTTTAGAACCATCTCTAAATTCTGCTATTGAAAATTGTATTAGTAAACTAAGCTCATATTTTCAAAAGAGAAATCTTGAAAAAAGTGTGAGTAAAATTGATAGATGGAAAAAAGAAGAAATATATCCGTATAAAAATAGATCGTACTCTCCTATTGAGCAAGCCGAAAAAGACATGTTTGATATATTAGCTGTCAATATCAGTGACTCAATTCCAAGCTTTGAGAAGAGTGATAAGACTATTAAGAAGTTTCAACTTCAATTATTAAAGCAAATTGTAAATACACAACCAAGTGATCTTCAAGATATTTTGAAAGAAGTCCTTAAATTATCGAAGAAGAAACAAAAAGAATTATCTGACTTAATTAAAGATGTTAGCCTGAATTCTATTATAAATATGTCAAAAGTTGTTTCTGATAGAATTTCCTTTATAACTGGTCTTGAAGAGATTTTATACGACAAAGAGACCAAGGCATTACTAAAAGAAAGAACACAGCTACATAAAATATTAGCAGAAAACACTTGGGTTTTTGGTGATGCATTCAATATGACAGTTAACGATCAGTCTTTAACCAAAGTATTAGAAAAACATTTAAAATCTATAAATAGCGATCTGATCATTGATAAGCCCGTCAAGAGAGTTGATGGACGTCGCGGTATTGTGGATTTGATGTTAACACGTGCCTTGCCAACTAATCATAGTGATCAGGTTGAACACTTGGTTGTGGAGTTAAAAGCACCAAAAGTCAAAGTGGGAGCTATGGAGTTAACACAAGTAAAATCTTATGCTTACGTTGTTGCTACTGATGAAAGGTTTAAAAGTCTGGATTCTCGTTGGACATTTGTAGTTATCTCAAACGAATTAGATGCATTTGTTCAACAAGAGTTAAAGAATGACAAGACTGGAAGTGGTATTGCCTATGATGCAGATAATATTCGCGTTTTGGTTAAAACTTGGTCTCAGATTATCGCTGAATGTAAGCACCGACTAAAATTTATGAAGGATGAACTCAATTTGAATGTTTCAGCAACAGATGGGTTAAAATACATCAAAGAGCATTACTCAGAGTACACCGAAGGTGTTGAAGTGAGTGATGATGATTTGGTTATGTCATAAGTGATTTTTAATGCCTTATGGGTTGAACTTTTGAGCCACTCTGTAGAGTGGCTTTATTTCATAGAGTAGAGTGGATGATTGAGTTATGAAAGCAGAAGTTAAGTGGATTGAAGATTTAAAATTTGTTGGTAAAACAGATAAAAATCAAGAGATTATCTTTGGAGGTGGTGACAGCACTATTGTATCACCAATGGAAATGGTATTAATTGCTGCGGGTGGGTGTAGCGCTATTGATGTTGTGAGCATTTTACGTAAAGGTCGTCACCAAGTGACTGATTGTGAAGTGAAATTAACATCAGAAAGACGCGAAGAAGCCCCTCGTCTATTTACTGATATCAATTTACATTTTATTGTTTCAGGTAAAGAATTAACGGATAAAATCGTAGAACGAGCTGTTCAATTATCCGCAGAAAAATATTGTTCTGTTTCTTTAATGCTAGGAAAAGCAGCCAATATTACGCATTCATTTGAAATAAAAGATGCTGACTAATTTTGATATTTTAAAATAAAGTTTAATTCGAAAAATAATATCCCTTAATTAATGGGATATTATTTTTATAGAGATAAATTTTATTTTGGTTAACTTATCTTTTCGCCATTTAATAATTTTTTGACTAATGGCGCCATAATTAATTCCATCGCTAATCCTAATTTCCCACCCGGTACAACAATAGTATTTATTGTTGACATAAATGAGCCATGCAACATCGCAAGTAAATAGGGAAAATCAATATCGGTTAAGCCTCGAAAACGAATAACAATAAAGCTTTCATCGAGAGTGGGGATTGCTTTGGCAGAAAAAGGGTTTGAAGTATCAACCGTTGGAACTCGTTGGAAGTTAATGTGAGTGCGTGAGAATTGAGGAATAATATAGCTAATATAATCATCCATTGAGCGTACAACCGAATCTCTTACCGCCTCTTGTGAGTGTCCTCTTTCTGTGGTGTCTCGAATAAGCTTTTGTATCCACTCTAGGTTTACGATAGGGACAACACCCACTAGTAAATCAACATGTTGTGCGACGTCGTGCTCATTGGTGACAACGCCCCCGTGTAACCCTTCATAAAAGAGAACATCGGTATTGTTTGGCAAAGGCTCCCAAGGTGTAAATGTACCCGGTAATTGGTTGTAGGGAGTGGCTTCATCATAAGAGTGTAGATACTTGCGAGATTGACCTTGTCCTGTATCACTATACTGACTTAAGGTCTTACTCAGTAAGCTAAAATCATTTGCTTCAGGGCCAAAATAACTGATATGTCTACCTTGTTCTCTGGCTTTTCTTATCGCCATATCCATTTCAGGACGGGTATAGCGATGGAAACTATCTCCATCAATCAATGCAGCATTTGCATTGAGTTGTTGGAATATCTTACGAAAAGCTTGGCTTGTTGTGGTAGTTCCTGCACCACTTGAGCCAGTCACTGCGATGATAGGATGCTTGATTGACATAGGTTATCCTTTTGCTAAATAAGGTTGGCCCTTATTGACGGCGATACATCGCTTGCTTTGAATAACTAACCAGAGCGAAACTGCGATGCCGGCATAATATTGACGCTCTCATGAAGTTCTGACCAAACCAATACGGCTTCACCGGATTTAAGTTGTTTTTTTACGTCGGCGACTTTTTGTTCAAGCGTTTTCTCTTGGATACCATAATCAGTGCCTTCTCGTAAAACAAAACTTTCAATAAGATTATCAAGTGTCTCTGTGGAAAGCTCATTCCAAGGAATTATCATTTGGTTTTCTCCAAATAAGCGGATAACCAGTCAGGTATTCGGCTTTCAAGCCACATCACGGGTTTAGAAAGTTTTCCACTTACAAAACCGACATGCCCACCAAACTCGGTGAGTTGATATTCAATGTTATTTGGTAAGGTTGTGATATCAGGAATAACATCCGCAGACATAAAAGGATCATCTTTCGCGTGAATAATCAGTGTTGTTTTCTTTATTTTATTTAATAAAGGTAATGCACTGCATTGGCGATAATAATCTAACGCATCTTTAAATCCGTGAATTTTAGACGTGATAAGATCGTCAAATTGACGTAGTTTTTTAATGGATTTTATCGTCAATAAGCTGATTGGTAATGATTCAGGATAGCGAATAAGCTTGCGTGTCGCGTTATTTTTCAGCTCTTTTAACAGATACCATTGATAAAAACGAGAAAAGCCATGTTCAATTTTTGTTGAGCATGGTTCTAGCATTAATGGCGCAGAGACAATAACGGCAGCATCTACAACCGCATTTTCACCGCTTTCTGCGAGATAATAGGCAAGCATATTTCCACCAAGAGAGTAGCCAACGGCGGCTGTTGGTTGCTCACCAAATTCCTTTTTCAACCAATTTAAGAAGTAGCGAGCATCTTCCGTTTCACCAGAGTGATAAATGCGCTTTTGTCTATTGGGTTCACCACTACATCCTCTAAAGTGCATTACAACGCTTAGCCAGCCTCTCTCTTTTGCTGCGGCTAACATGCCGTGAGCATAAGGGCTACTAAATCCACCTTCTAAGCCATGAAAAATGACTAAGCGCGGTTTATTGAGTGCCGTTGTCGGATCTTCACTCCACGCTAAATCGACAAAATCGTTGTCTGGGAGATTGAGCCGTTGCCAATGTGGCGTAAGTTGTGGCGTCCTACGTACAATTCTTGGTAAGAGCGTTTGTAAATGTGGATTTTTAGCCCAACGCATTGGATTAAAGTATTGAGACATATTTTCCGTCTATCAAAATGAATTAACACTTGTTTGCTAAATAACATACTGCTATTTTCGGTGAAAATAAAACATCTGTCACATCTTTGAGCACTTATAATGACAATTAGTCTGATTTCATCGTTAGCTATTTTCCTGTTTATTGCTGCTATCACGCCTGGGCCCAACAACTTATTACTGACTTCATCAGGTGCTAATGTAGGTTTTAAAAGCTCATTAAAGCTGATGGCTGGCATTATGCTAGGTATGCAATGTGTTTTGCTGAGTTCTGCATTTGGTGTTGCCGCATTATTGATAATTTATCCTGCACTGCATATTGGATTGAAGGTAGTTGGGAGTGCGTATCTGCTTTGGCTTGCTTGGAAAACAGCAACATCATCTTATCAGCGTTTAGATATTCCAGCAAAAACGCCCCAAGCAGTAAGCTGGTTTCAGGGCGGATTATTGCAATTTCTAAATCCAAAAGCGTGGATGATGGGATTAGGTGCAGTAGGAAGCTTCAGTTTATCGGGTGATGCTTATTTTAGCTCTGTTATTGCTATTAGTATTGTTATGGTTATTGTTAATTTCGTTGCCGGTATTGTTTGGATATTAGGCGGAACATTAATTAGTCTATTTTTACAAAGCAGACAGTCTTGGTTTATTTTTAATATCTCGATGGGATTATTAACGGCACTTTGTGTACCTTTGATTTGGATAGGGTAAATTAAAAAACATTTATAAATCAATAGATAAATCAACTTTCTTGATTAAAGTGATGTTTTTTTAAGTTTGGTTGAAATGATCTTTCTGAATGTGTATCAAAAAAAGAGTATTAATCTATCAAAAGAGAGATCTGCGATCATCTGTCATCTTTATTATGTATGTTACAGTGTCAATCATATAAAAGGCTTATTGGTTTTGGGTTTTTACTCTTTTTAATATCCGTCTTTTTATTTAAATATGTTGTTTAACCTATTTTTATATCATCAAAAATATAAATAATTCCTCTATGAAGGAATTATTTATTCCTTATTACTGTTTGTAATTAAAGGTTTTTTATTGTGTTAATGTTTTTAAAATGTGTTTTATATTGTTATTTAGTTAATTATTATGTTTAAAAACGCAATTTTGCTGAATATAAGTATATTCAGTTTATATCGTGTTGTTGACTAAGAAGAATAAATTATTATTTAAAATTGGAAAAAATTAAATTAAGTATTATAAAATATAGAGGTTAATGTGTGAGAGATTGAATAAAAAGAGTCAATATAACGTTATTATAAGAACAAGTATTTCGATAATAATATTACTTTTTTTATGATTTATTGTATCTCATATTTTGTTTCTAATTGATTTTATTCTAAAAACTTAATTACTTTAGGTATTAAACGTTTTATCAAAATTATTCCATATATAACTATATTGTACTCGAAGTGGATATTGTCATTATGCCAACATTAACGAAGATTGCGTGGATCAAGCCTGGTATGGCGACAAATCAACGTAAAATAGCGGATTATATTTTAGAGAACCCAGAAAAAACGGTTACTCTTTCATCACAGCAACTTGCTGAAACAATGGGTGTGAGTCAATCAGCTATTGTTAAATTTAGCCAAAAAATTGGATTCAAAGGTTTTCCTTCTTTGAAGCTTGCAATTAGTGAAGATCTTGGGCGAAAAAATGCAAATACTGGGCAGGATCCTAGCATATTACATAATCAAATTGGCTCTGAAGATAGCTTAGTTGTAATAGCTCAAAAACTTGCTCAAGAGAAGAATAATTCTATCAGTGATACCACTCGCCAAATTAATTACCTTCATTTTGAAAAGGTGATCCAGCTTATTGATGAAGCTCAGCGAGTTCAGATTATTGGTATTGGTGGTTCAGGGTTAGTCGCAAGAGACTTAAGTTATAAATTACAGAAAATAGGAATAACTACTCTGATTGAAACAGATCATCATGTTCAGATATCTGTTGCTCAAATGTTAAGTTCAAAGGATTTACAGATAGTTATTTCTTATAGCGGCAAAAGAAAAGATATGTTAGTTGCGGCCTCTGTGGCTAAAAAACAGGGAGCAAAAATCATTGCTATTACAGGCGAAAAACACTCTCCATTAGGAAGAATTTCTGATTATATATTAGAAACAATTGCGGATGAAGGTGAGTGGCGAAGCGCTTCAATCTCTTCACGTACAGCACAAAATACGATCACTGACCTTATTTTTATGGCGTTATTAAAGAAACGTGATGAGTGTGCGAAGACATTAGTGCTAAGTTCACAGGCATTAATTAATAGCCTGGATAATTAAAAATTTTGAACTGATTCAAAAAACTAATATTTAAATGTAGGTATTTACACTTATTACTAAAGTTATTCTCCTAACGGCCGAAACGATAGTTATTTGGGCAGTCTTTTTTTGTTGAGATGTTTTAATTTCAATGTCGAGGAGAGTAACTAATGCGTAACAATCAACCGGTGACACAGCGAGAATACCCGGTATCTGAAAACGCAACACTGATGTCGACGACAGATCTTGATGGCAATATTATTTATGCCAATGAGGATTTCGTCGAAGCCAGTGGGTTTTCAGTCGAAGAGTTGGTGGGGAAACCCCATAATATTGTCCGGCATCCAGATATACCTTCAGAAGTCTTTAAGGATATGTGGAGAACTTTAAAGCAAGGTGAGGTTTGGACAGGGATCGTTAAAAATCGGCGTAAAAATGGGGATCACTATTGGGTAAGGGCAAACGTCACTCCCATTATACGTCAGGGTAAAATTCAAAGTTTTATGTCAGTAAGGACGGCGGCAAAAAAAGAGGAAATAGCACAAGCCTCGGCGCTTTACGATGGATTTAATCAAGGTAAATATCCTTCACACACGTTTTTAAAAGGCGCTTTTGTTTATAAAGGATGGCAACGTTGGCGCTCATGGAATCAAACAATTTCATTAAAAAAACGACTCCGTCTTTTTATCCTCTTACCCTTACCTTTTATGTTGTTAAGTGCATGGTTTGCAGGCTTATCAGGTAATGCGCTTTTTATTCATATCGCGATTTTGCTGATATTACTGATGGTTAATGAACGCGTTCTCTATTTTCAAATTGTTAAGCCAATTAGACTACTTAATGAGCAAGCGAATCGAGTTGCCACTGGCGATGAACATAACGTTACATATATAAATCGTATCGATGAAGTGGGTATGACACAACGTTCAGTTAATCAATTAGGACGAATGTTCCGTTGGTTAGTTAGCGATGTGAGTCATCAAATTCATCAAGTCGATATCTCTTGTGATCAATTAGCCGCTGGTAATCGCGATCTGTATGTGAGAACAGAGCAAACCGCCAGCAATGTTGAAGCAACCGCTTCAACGATGAATGAATTAACCACGGCGGTAAGCAGTAATAGTGAAACGGCAGGGCAGGCAAACAATCTTTCTAATATCACTTGTGAGGCAGCGATAAAAGGAGGTAGTGCAATGGATAATATCGTTACTACAATGAATGATATTGCGAAAAGCTCTGATCGTATTAGTAATATCATTGGTGTTATTGATAGCATTGCCTTTCAAACGAATATCCTTGCACTTAATGCATCTGTAGAAGCGGCAAGAGCGGGTGAGCAAGGTCGAGGTTTCTCGGTCGTTGCAACGGAAGTAAGAGAATTGGCACAGCGCAGTGCCGAAGCAGCGAAAGAGATCAAAGCATTGATCAATGCCTCAAGTAGCAATATCAAAGTTGGTTCAAAGCAGGTCAATGAAACTGTCGGAACAATGGAAGATATTGTGGTACATGTTAAAAATGTGACCGATTTAATTGGTGAAATCAGTCTCGCATCCACAGAGCAAAGTGCAGGTTTAAAAGAGCTTGGTCGCGCTGTTGAAAAATTGGAATCGATTACGCATGAAAATGCGAATTATGTTTCGAAAGCTTCAATGATTTCAGGTGAAATGAAAGTACAAACTAACTACTTAGTTAGTGCAATCAATGTATTCCATTAATTTGTCATTATTTAAGAAGTAAAAGAAAAAGACACCTACTAAAAATAGGTGTCTTTGTGTTTATCTAAATTACGTTTTTATCATGATCAAATCAATGGATTAAAAGCTTGTCCAATCATCATCTTCATCGTCATTTACAGTTGCGCTTCCTTTTACCGATTTTTTCTCTTTCACTTCATCTTTGACTGTATTTTTTATCTTCTCATTTTTTGTATGTAGTGATGTTTCAGATGAGAACGGTTTTTCTATTACTTTGTGTTGTGCCTTTTTATTGAACTGTTCACTTTCAGCCGTTTTAAACTGTTCAACGATTTGTTCAAGATTACCTGCTTCTTCAGTCAATAAGCTGGCAACAGAGGAAGATTGTTCAACCATCGCCGCATTTTGCTGTGTTGCCTTATCCATTTCAGTGACTGCAAGAGAGACTTGAGTAATGCCTCGAGTTTGCTCTTCTGATGCAGATAAAATTTCAGTCATTGAATCTTCAACATGTTTTACGGATGTCAGTATTTCGCACATAGAAATGCTGACTTGCTCAACAAGATCATTACCATGGCGAACACGGCTAATAGAGGCATCAATTAACTCTTTAATTTCCTTTGCAGCTTCGGCGCTGCGCTGTGCCAATTCTCTTACTTCCGTTGCAACTACCGAGAAACCCCGGCCTTGCTCACCTGCTCTGGCGGCTTCAACCGCAGCATTTAATGATAAAATATTGGTTTGAAAAGCGATGCTATTGATAACAGCAGTGATTTCACCAATTTTTTGTGAGCTATCAGCAATGTCAGTCATCGTTTTCACCATTCTATTGGTGACATCGCCCCCTTTACTGGCAATATTGGAAGTTTGGCTGATAAGGTGTGAAACTTCACGAGCACTTTCTGTATTATTTCTCACTGTTGCGGTGAGTTGTTCCATACTTGATGCTGTTTCTTCTAATGCGCTCGCTTGCTCTTCGGTACGACAAGAAAGATCGGTATTCCCTGCGGATAACTCTTGAACACCAGTATAAATATGATGACTTGTTCCTCGGATCGCATTCACAATTAATGACAGTTCGGTACGCATATATTGAATACCTGTAATTAATTGGTCGATTTCATTATTTCCTTTTGCTGTGACATCTTTATTTTCTAATAAATTTCCTTGTGAAATTTCCGACATATAATCGACAATTTGATTGATACGTAAAACAATATTTCGACGTATCCAAAGTACAACAAGGACAGTGAAAAGAATAAAAACAAACATAAAGACAAAAGCTAACACCAAGGTACGTTCATAATTACCTTGAGCTGCTTTTATTGCGTGAGTAACAACATTATCACTAAGGTAATCTGTTGCTTCATAAAGGGATTGAGTGAAGCGTTCATTGGTATTATGTGCATAAAGAGATTGAAAACCGTAGTAATCGCGTATCTCTAGACATGATGCAAGTTGGTCAAGATCGTAAAGCACACGATTAAAGAGCTTTTTCATACTCTCTATTTTTTCGGGATCAAAATTAGCTTCTTCGGTAGCAGTGAAGTACTCGGTAATAATACGTATAACTTCTTGTTTTCTTTTTGGATAAGAGGAAAGGAAGTCAGAGATTTTATTTTCTGCAATATCGGGTGTGAGATGAGCGTCAAACATAACATTTAGCATATCTTCACGTAATTTATTTAGCTCAGCATAACCATAATCCATCGTTTTTATCTGTTCAAAGCCATTTGCTAATTGTGAGATCCGCTTATTTGTTAAACTCGCGTCACGGATACTCATTGCACCAGAAAAAAGTTGAATGGCGCAAAACAGTATTAAGATAAACATTAAGCCATTAGATATTTTTATTCGTTTCAGCATAGCCTTACCTATTTAATTGGTTTGTAGGACACACAGCAAGGAGCGATAACTATTTATCAATTAAACTTATTCGGCTCAATGTTTAAAAACTTTACCTTTTCTACTTTGTTTAATGGTAAAGACGACTTATATTTCTTTTTTTAGCTTTAATTATCAGCTAATGGCTAAAATTTTCTAATGATTAATAGAAAAACCTATAAGTATATTATCTTACTTATTTTTTGTGTTAATTGTTAAAATATAAATATTAGTAATGTTTTTTTGAATATTAAAACGATAATAAGCAGTATTTTATTTTTATTTATCTTTTTATCTTATGATAAGTAAAATAAAATTATCGCTTTCATAAATACTCTTAATATTTCTAAAAAAACTATTTTGTTTCGTATAAAAAACGATCTGTTTTTTTGTGTTTATGTGCGGTGGGATCAGAAATACTCCCAGAAAAATGACTGGGAGTAGGGTAGGGAGAGGTTTTGTTATATGTTCTGGGCTATTTTCTACACCGCTCTTTCTTACGATGTTACGTGAGAGAGATAATTAAAAGCTTTCCCAATTATCGTCTATTTCATGATTATTGGTTTTGATTGTTGGTGTTTTAAGTGTTTCAGTGTCTTGTGACTTAGCTGAAAATGTGGGTAATTTAGCTTTAGCTGGTGCGATTTTTTCATGTTCAACTTTAAATGTATTCACAATCGTATCCAACATACTTGCTTGTTCACTTAATGTGGCGGAAGCAGCCGTTGATTGTTCAACCATCGCCGCATTTTGCTGAGTTGCTTTATCCATCTCATTAACAGCAAGGCTGATTTGTGCAATACCACGGGTTTGCTCTTCTGATGCAGATAAAATTTCCTTCATCGAACCCGAGACATGATTAACAGATGTAACAATCTCACCCATTGATAAACTAACTTGTTCGACGAGATCATTACCTTGTCTAACACGTAATATTGTCGATTCAATAAGCTCTTTGATCTCTTTCGCCGCTTCTGCACTGCGCTGTGCTAAGTTGCGAACTTCACTGGCAACAACAGAGAAACCACGACCTTGTTCGCCCGCTCTTGCCGCTTCAACAGCAGCGTTAAGGGCTAATATATTGGTTTGGAAAGCAATATCATCAATAACCGCAGTGATTTCACCAATTTTTTGTGAGCGATCGGCAATGTCGGTCATTGTCATAACCATCTTATTACTATGCTCACCGCCTTGCACGGCAATATCAGCAGTGCTCATAACGAGCTCTGTTACTTCACGAGCGCTTTCCGTATTATTACGAATAGTTGCGGTCATTTGCTCCATGCTGGATGCCGTTTCTTCTAATGCGCTGGCTTGCTCTTCAGTTCGGCTTGATAAGTCATTATTACCCGCAGCAATCTCTTGTACGCCAGTGTAAATAGTTGCACTAGTATTGCGAATAGAGCTTACCATCTCTTTTAATTGAGCACGCATTTGCTGTAAGCCAAGCATGAGCTGATCGATTTCAGTCTTACCTGAAATATCGCTATCAATGCGACTGACTAAATCACCTTTAGCAATCGTTTCTTGATAGGTGATCATTTGGTTAATGCGCACAATAATGTATTTGCGGATCCAAATAAGAACTAAGGTGGTAAAGATGAGGAAGATACCCATAAAGAGTGATGCTACCCACAACATGCTGTGGTAATTATCTTCTGCTTCAATGACTGAAGGGTTAACAACTTCATCGGTAATAAAGTCTGTGGCTTCATACAGTGAATTCGTGAAGTTAGTGTTTGCTGGGCTTTTTAAAATTAAACGAACCGCGTTAGTGTTACGTTCACTTAAATACTGCGCCAGTAAATCAAGATCAGCTCGGCTTTTTTGATAGAGCTGTTTGATTTGCGCCATACGCTGCTGATCGAAACCTGTTTGCGCAGATAGCTCAACATATTCATTCATCAATGCATCAACTTGCGCTTTACGCGCAGGCATAGTTTGCATAAATGCAGTGATGTTTGCGTCCTCGGCTTGAGGATTTGAAATATAACTAAATGCTTGTGCAATAATATCAGTACGTAATGTATTCAACTCCGCATAGGTATTATCCATAGTACGTAGTTGATCGAAACTGTATGAAATTCTTTTAAGAGTATTTTGAGTCTGGTAGGCATCGTGAATGCTTTGTACTCCAGAAATGATCTGAATAATACAAAACAGAGTCAGGACACACATTAAACCTTGAGAGATTTTAATTCGTTTTAACATAACCCTACCTATTAGCTTTGCCTTTTCGTTGGTAAGTGGGAGGTCCACTTAGCAGAATGATTAATTCGGCTGGAATGTTAAAAACTTTAGCGTGAAAGAATTTATTTCCCTTACTTAATATAAATAGGTAGAAAATAAACGTTAGATGATTATTTTTATTGGGTTATTTTTAGATAGAGTGAGATTATGTTTTGTGTAAATCGTGCTATTGTAAAATGATATAAATACCGTAAGTGAAATGAATTGTATAAATTTTCAGAATGAATTGAAGAGCAAAAAGAAAGGAACTATTTCGCTTAAAATAGTTCCTTTTTTAATGAATCGGGTTATATTACTGGGCTTCAAATGTGTTTGTCATTTCTTCCAGTGTTTCTTGTAACTCCATCCACTCCATTTCCACTTCTTCTAGTGCAGATTTCGCAACACCTTGTCGGCTTAAGCAATCAGAAAGCTCATTTTTACGGCTAGTATCATAAATACCACTATCAGAAAGAGCAGTTTCGATATCACTAAGCTCTTGGCTTAATTTATCCATCTTGCTTTCTAATGTTGTGAGTTTCTTGCGTAAAGGCTGGGTTTGTTGTCTAAACTCAGCTTCTTTACGTTTTTGCTCTTTTTTATCTTGAGCACTTAAATTGGCGGTTGTCGTGGTATTTTCGTTATCTTGTTGGCTTTTATTTGCCTGTGTTTCTTGACGATTTTGATCAACTAACCATTGTTGGTAATCATCAAGATCGCCATCAAATGGCTCAACTTGACCATCGTGTACAAGATAGAGATCGTCAGTGGTAGAGCGTAATAAATGCCTATCATGCGATACAACAACAATTGCCCCTTCAAAGCTAATTAGAGCTTGGGTTAGTGCTTGGCGCATATCTAAATCAAGGTGGTTTGTTGGTTCATCCATTAATAGCAAGTTAGGACGTTGCCAAACTAAAAGTGATAAGACTAAACGTGCCTTTTCACCTCCAGAAAATTGGCCACAAGCATCTGTGACTTTATCGCCATGAAAACCGAAACCGCCCAAGTAATCACGTAGTTTTTGTTCAGTTTCTTTGGGCGCCAAACGAGCTAAATGTTGTAGTGCCGATTCATCAGAGCGTAAAAACTCTAATTGATGCTGGGCAAAATAACCAAGTTTAATTCCTTTAGAAAGAGCCAACTTCCCTTGTAACGGTTGAATTTCGCCTGCAAGTAATTTAATCAGTGTCGATTTACCTGCACCATTGCGTCCCAATAATCCAATACGTGAGCCAGGCACTAAATTGAGTTTGATGTCATTAAGAATAACTTTTTCACCATAACCAGCACTGACTTTCTCCATTGATAAAAGTGGATTAGGTAAGCTTTCAGGTTGGCGGAAACTAAATTGAAATGGGTTATCTGAATGTGCGGGTGCAACGCGTTCCATTCGTTCAAGCATTTTTACACGGCTTTGAGCTTGTTTTGCTTTTGTCGCTTTCGCTTTAAATCTATCTATAAAACTCTGTAAGTGTGCAATTTTGGCTTGTTGATTCTCAAACAAAGCTTGTTGTTGCGCGAGTTTGGTTGCACGCTGCATTTCAAATGAAGAGTAGTTACCTGAATATTCAAAGATCCTTTCTTGCTCAATATGCAAGATTTTATCCACGATCGGATCAAGAAAATCACGGTCATGGGAAATTAAAATAAGTGTGCCTGTGTAGCTCTTTAGCCATTTTTCTAGCCAAATTACAGCATCTAAATCTAAGTGGTTGGTGGGTTCATCGAGAAGCAGTAAATCAGATCGACAAATCAGCGCTTGTGCTAAGTTTAAACGCATCCTCCAGCCACCTGAAAATGATTTTACAGGTTCATTAAGTTGCTGTTGGCTAAAACCTAAACCATTCAGTAAGGTCGCTGCACGAGATTGTATTGTCCATGCATTAATTGCATCTAATTGCCCGTGTATCAGTGCAATAGCGTGACCATCGTTTATTTCGTTAGCTTTTTGTAATCGTTGTTCTAACTGACGGTATTCTCTATCACCATCAATAACATAATCAATAGCAGGTACATCAAGTGCAGGTGTTTCTTGGTTAACCCATGCCATTGACCATGTACTAGGATAGGTGACATTGCCTGCTTCAGCTTGAAGTTCACCTTTCAATAAAGAAAGTAATGTGGTTTTGCCACAGCCATTTTTACCGACTAGACCAATTTTTTGCCCTGGATTAATGGTTGCACTGGCATTGTCCAGTAACACTCTGACACCACGGCGAATTTGCAAAGAAGAAAAAACAATCATAAATATCGTCTATTAAGAGTATGTAAATTAATATATAGAGTAAGTTGTTCGTAACTGTTGGTCACAATGCGTGCATGGTAACGGAAAAAATGGTTTCTGACACGTTTTGTAAGGAGGAATGATGTCAAACACATCAAATGTATTACTGGTGTATGTTCATCCCGAACCGCGCCAATCAATCGCCAATAAAGCGTTATTAAATGCGGTGAGGGATTTAGAGAATATAACTATCCATGATTTATATGCTATTTATCCTGATTTTTTTATTGATATACACCATGAACAATCTTTGCTGTGTAAACATCAAGTGATCGTTTTTCAATTTCCATTGCAAACATATAGTTGCCCTGCGTTATTAAAAGAGTGGCAAGATAGAGTGTTAACTCGTCCATTTGCTAACAAAGCAGGTAGAGCACAATTAAAGGGTAAGTCATTTCGTTGTGTTATTACAACGGGAGAGCCTGAGCAGGCTTATCAACATGATGGGAAAAATCACTACACACTCACAGAATTATTACGTCCCTTTGAATTAATGGCAGAAATGTGTGGTATGCGCTGGTTATCACCAATGATTGTGTATTCAGCAAGACAACAATCTAAAACAACACTGACTCATATCAGTGAAGCTTATCGCCATTGGTTAAGTGCGCCACTTGAAGGGGAGCAAGCTTAATGGAAGATAATTGGATGATTAAAGCTGTGCTCTTTTTCCTGTGTGCGGCCGTGGTTATGGTGCCTATTGCACAGCGCCTTAAAATTGGTGCGGTACTCGGTTATTTAATTGCTGGTATTGCCATTGGTCCTTGGGGTTTAGGGCTGTTTAAAGATGTCGATAACATCTTACATTTTGCTGAATTAGGTGTGGTCTTTTTAATGTTCCTTATTGGTTTGGAATTAAATCCAGCCAAATTATGGGAATTGAGGCGTGCCATTTTTGGTGTTGGTTCAATGCAGGTGGTATTAACTGCCTCTATTTTTTCAGGACTCATTCTCGTTTTCACTTCTTTCTCGTGGCAGGCAGCCGTTATTGGTGGATTAGGTATTGCGATGTCTTCTACTGCGATGGCATTGCAACTTATGAACGAGAAAGGAATGAACCATAATGAAGGCGGGCAATTAGGTTTTGCTGTTTTACTTTTCCAAGATATGGCGGTTATTCCTATCCTTGCCGTTATTCCTTTGTTAGCTGGAGAAACGGCAAGCAGTGATTGGTATCGCATTGGCGTGAAAGTGGCTGCTTTTGCTGGTTTACTGATTTGTGGTCGCTATTTATTGCGTCCACTCTTACGCTTAGTTGTGAAATCAGGCGTAAGAGAAGTTTTTACAGCTGCTGCGCTACTTGTGGTATTGGGTGCTGCTATTTTTATGGAAACCCTAGGCTTTTCAATGGCTATGGGAACCTTTATTGCGGGAGTGTTATTGGCAGATTCAGAATATCGACATGAATTAGAGATCTCCATTGAACCTTTTAAAGGTCTACTTTTAGGACTCTTTTTTATCTCTGTTGGTATGTCTTTAGATATCGGCATTTTATGGCGTTATCTTCCACAAGTATTATTGGGCGTCTTAGTTCTGGTTATTGTGAAAGCGTTGATACTTTATAGTATTGCTTGGTTAGCTAGATTGCGCTTTTCCACGCGTTTACAATTCTCAGCGGTATTAAGCCAAGGTGGGGAATTTGCGTTTGTTGTTTTCTCAACCTCTATGGCAATGGGCGTATTAGATAGTCAGCAAATGGCGTTATTGTTGGTTGTTGTCACACTTTCTATGATGACAACACCTCTTGTGATGCAAATGACAGACGCTGTGTTTGCTCGTCGTTATAATGAAGCTAAAACGGACGAACAGCCCTTTGTTGAAAATAACCACCCAGAGGTCATTCTTGTTGGATTTGGTCGAATGGGGCAGGTTGTAGGGCGCTTATTAATGGCGAATAAGATTAATGTCACGGTATTAGAGCATGATGTCGGAAGCATAAGCACCATGCGTAAATATGGCTATAAAGTTTATTACGGTGATGCAACCGATCTCAATCTATTGCGCGCAGCTGGTGCTGAGCATGCTAAAACTATTGTTATCACCTGCAATGAGCCCGAAGCTACGATGGAAATCGTTCATCTTTGCCAACATCATTTTCCTAATTTGCATATTATTGCAAGGGCAAGAGGGCGTGTTGAAGCTCATGAGTTGCTCAAAGCGGGTGTGACAGATTTTAGCCGTGAAACATTTTCTAGCGCCTTAGAATTAGGACGTAAAACGTTAATTGAATTAGGCATGCATCCTCATCAAGCTTATCGGGCACAACAGCATTTCCGTCGTCTGGATATTAACTTATTGAGAAAGCTGGTGGATGAATCTCCTGAAGAAGTCTCAAACGTTTCACGAGTGAAAGAAGCGAGACGAGAACTTGAGGAGCTCTTTAGTGAAGAAATTCGTCAAGAGCACCATCAGCCTGATATTTGGGATGAATCTTTAACAGAAGACATTCCTCAAATACATAAAGAAAAAAAATCTATTGATAAATAGGAGAATTGACCCCATGTCTGCAACCCGTAAACGCTTTATCGCAGGAGCCGTGTGTCCACACTGTAAAGCTCAAGATACACTCAAAATGTGGCGTGAAGATAAAGTGGATATTGTGGAATGTGCAAAATGTGGCCATCAGCAACGGCAAACAGAGGGTGAAGTTAACTCACTTGTTCGTGAAAATGAACAAGTCATTGGGATCTTTACACCACAATAATTGTAGGTTTTTTGATATAACCCGATACAGAAGATTTATTTTTCGTTACAATCGGGAAAATTTTGCCCACGGGTATGTAGGAGATGTCATGAAAGTAGCAAACGACTTGGTAGTTAGTCTGGCTTATCAAGTAAGATCAGAAGACGGTGTTTTAGTTGATGAGTCCACGGTGAGCGCACCGTTAGACTATCTGCATGGCCGTGGTTCTTTAATCAGTGGTTTAGAAAATGCATTAACAGGTCGCGAAGTCGGTGAAAAATTCGACGTAGAAGTTGCTTCTGATGATGCATATGGTCAATACGACGAAAACTTAGTTCAACGCGTACCGAAAGATGTTTTTGTGGGTGTTGATGAGTTAGAAGTTGGTATGCGTTTTCTTGCTGATACCGATCAAGGTCCAGTACCAGTAGAAATCACAGGTATTGAAGGTGACGAAGTTATCGTTGATGGTAACCACATGTTAGCAGGTCAAAACCTGAAGTTTCATGTTGAAATCGTTGCAATTCGTGAAGCGACTGAAGAAGAATTAGCTCACGGTCACGTACACGGTGAAGAAGAAGAGCACGAATGTTGTGGTGGCCACGGTCACGGTGAAGAAGGCGGATGCTGTGGCGGCGGTCACGGTCATGGTCATTCACACGGTGAAGAAGGTGGATGCTGCGGTGGTGGCGGTCATGGTCACGGTGGTCACGGCCACGGTAATGGCGGTTGTGGTTGCCAGCACTAATCTTTCTTTGAAAAGATCAAAAGGAGCGTTTAAGCGCTCCTTTTTTGTTTTCATTTTTGATATTAACAGCGAATGGCGACTTAATAGTGAGGTGGGGGCGTTTCATCCTCGGGTCTAGCAAGTATTGAGGTTTGAGAATTTTTTAGGCGCTCAGAAACAATTTTTAAGGCTTCTTTAAAGCGGCTGATTTCAATTTGCTGCTGTGTGACCACCTGATTTAATTCTTCAATAGTCGCATCTTGGAAAGCAACTTTGCTTTCTAATTGAATGAGCAAGCGCTCTACTTCCTTAATATCCATTGTGTTTTTCCTCCTTTAAAATGTCTTATTACGACGAATATGATTAACAAACTCGTAAAATTTAATCTTATTTACTGATATATACACAGGAAGACATAAATCTGGTTTGAGATAAAAGACTATTTTGCTAATGTGATAGCACTCTGTGCTGACAAAAATCCTAACATTAACTGTTAAGAGTGTCGGCAAATTTTTTAAATTCATATAAAATTGCTACCCGCGGATGAGTATATACCGCAACGACAGCAAGAAGTGATGCAAAATGTTTTGGCGAAGATCTATGATGATCGTTTGCAAAACGTAGCGACTCACTAACATATACTGGAGAATGGGATGAAATCTTTATTAAAAACGACGTTGCTGGCAACCAGTTTAGCTTTCGCATTCAGTGCACCTCATGCATTCGCTGAAGAAACAGCAGTAGCTAAAGTGCCAACACTAAATAGCGCATTTAAAACTCAAAATGAGCAAAATGCCTATGCGTTAGGCGCGTCGATGGGTCGCTATATGGAAGCTGCATTACAAGAACAAAAAAATATTGGTATTACTTTAGATTCTAAACAACTGTTAGCAGGTGTTCAGGATGCATTTAATAGTAAATCAAAATTATCAGACTCTGAAATCGAATTAACGTTAGCTGCTTTTGAAGATCAAGTCCGTACTGCTGCAACAGCAAAAATGGAAAAAGAAGCGACTGAGAATAAAACTGCGGGTGATAAATTCCGTACAGAGTTTGCTGCGGAAAAAGGTGTGGTAAAAACCAAATCAGGTTTACTGTATTTAGTTGAAAATCCTGGTAAAGGTAAGACACCAACAGATGCTGATCGCGTTACTGTAAACTACAAAGGCATGCTGATTGATGGTAAACAATTTGATAGCTCTTATGATCGTAACGAACCTCTGACAATTAGCCTGAAAAGCGTTATTCCTGGCTGGACTGAAGGTATGAAGTACATCAAAGAAGGCGGTAAAATCAAGTTAGTTATTCCACCAGAATTAGGCTACGGACAACGTGCAACAAGTGGTATTCCAGCTAATTCAACATTAGTCTTTGAAGTTGAATTACTGAGTGTTGAAAGCGATAAGTAATTCACTTATCTCTAAATATCACTAAAAAATGCTGACATTGATGTCAGCATTTTTATTTCTAATGCATAGCCCATCACTTATTAACGCATAGTGTTAGTCTACTGTCTCTTCTACAATAATGGTTTTGGGCTTTTTAAAAACAAACAGTAAGCCCACAATGATTGCACCCATTCCCGCTAAACTTAGCCAAGACATTTTATTACCTAAGAAGATGTAATCCATTAATGCTGTCACGCCAGGTACTAAATAAAATAAGCTCGTGACGTTAACTAAATTACCTGTTGTGAGTAAGCGGTATAGCAGTAATTGAGCAACAACAGAAATAATAACAGCAAGCCAAAGTACAGGAATGACAAAGCCAATGTCGAATGAGGCGTGAAAAGGCTGGAATGGCACAAATAACAAGCACAACATAAGGCTAACAACATATTGTAGCGGTAGAGCATCCATTGGTGCTAATTGCAATTTTTTCTGTGAGATTGCACCGAAGCTCATACAAAGTAGTGCAACTAACGCGTAAATCATTCCCGTTAATGAAAGGGCTGTATTAAATAGGCTTTGAGCAACCACTAACACTAATCCTGCCAAGGCGATTAAAAGCCCTAATAGCCGTGTCGCGGTAAAATTACGTTCTATTATCCATAGTGTAATAATCGGCTGAACGCCCATAATTGTGGCTAACATTCCTGGTGTAATGCTATTAGCGAGTGCTAAAAGATAACAGATGGAATAACCACCAATAATCAATAAGCCGACCCATGCCGTTTTTAAACGACTTCCTTTTGGTGGCAAAAAGCGATGGCGTTGAATACACAAAAAAGAGAGAAATGCTAAAGCGATAATAAAGCGCCAAGTTAAAATAGCAAATGAGCTACCATTATCTAATCCCCAGCGAGAAAAAATAGCACCACTGCTCCATAATAAAACGAATAATGTCGTCGGGCCGAATTTTGCCCAATATTGACCTAAGTACATGATGATATACCTGTAAAACAAGCAATAAGAGAGCTTGATTATTTTTAATGATTATTAGCGAATTGATAAAGTATCAATGAATAAACGTAAATAACATATCATTATATAGATGTTGGTTAAGTAGGTTCTTAAGCTAAGCAAGTTAATCAAGCGATGTGAGTTGCAACAACAACCGTTGTATTGACTACAACCACTTTCACAGGCGGAGGTGGTGGAGTGAGGATCTTAATAGGTATAGAAGCAACAGAAATTAATCCTATTATTGATGAAGTTTGCTGAGATTGGCATATCATCAGTATATTCATGGGATTAATCACTCGTTAAAATAACAATGATTTGGAATATAGGTAATCTATTCAATAGTGTCAATTTTTATCCTAACCACACCTAAAAAGGGAAGTTTGCAAAAATAAAAGGTGGGAATGAGTACAAAATATAAAGAAAAATGAAAAAAGCTGTGACCTATCACAAAGCTCTTATTCTAAGTCACTTGACGTAGATCTTCTGGCGATCTAACGTCAGAATTGTTCTTAATTCTGTTTTTATATTTAAATTTTTTTAATATTGAATTGATCCGCAATGACGAATCGTTATAAAAAATAGAACCTCAAGTCATTATCATAATTAAAGCCTTTAAGGATTATATAATCAAATGTCTAGCCCGTTATTTAATGGTGACAGCAGCGAGTTTGAAAAACTAGATAGCCGACCTTTTACTCAAACTGATCACGAAGTACTAAAGTCCTATGAAGCTGCCGTGGATGGTTTGGCAATGCTCATCGGCAATCATTGCGAAATCGTATTGCACTCTCTGGAAGATTTGAAATGTTCAGCGGTTAAAATCGCGAATGGAGAACATACTGGTCGTAAGATTGGTTCTCCAATTACCGATTTGGCATTACAAATGTTACATGACATCACAGATGAAGATTCAAGTTTTTCAAAGGCTTATTTTACCAGAGCAAAAAGTGGTGCATTGATGAAGTCAATCACGATTGCCATTCGTAATCGTGAACGTCGTGTCATTGGTTTATTGTGTATTAATATGAACCTTGATGTTCCATTCTCTGAAATAATCAAAACCTTTATTCCTGAAGAAACACATGACGTTGCATCTGATGTTAACTTTGCCTCATCTGTTGATGATTTAGTGGCTCAAACATTAGAGTTCACGATTGAAGAAGTAAATAATGATCGTGAAGTCGCGAATAATGCCAAGAATAAACAAGTTGTGTTAAGCCTTTATGAGAAAGGTATTTTTGATATCAAAGATGCTATTAATCAGGTTGCAGACCGCTTAAATATCTCAAAACATACTGTGTATCTCTATATTCGCCAGTTTAAAAATGGAGAATAAGGCAACATTATGAGTTCCTTGACATATTGTTTAGTGGTTACGGGGCCTCATTACGGAACTGAACAAGCTTCAAGTGCCTATTTATTCGCAAATGCCCTTATTGAAAAAGGGCATCAGATTGCACAAATCTTCTTCTATCGGGAAGGTGTTGTGAACGCTAATAAATTGGTATCGCCTGCAAATGATGAATTTGATCTCCCTAAAGCGTGGGTTACCTTGGCGAAAAAACATCAAATCCCCTTGCATGTTTGTGTTGCTGCCGCATTACGTAGAGGAATTATCGATGAGCAGCAGGCCAAAGAGCAGGAAATGGATAGCTATAACATGGCGCCCGAATTTGAGTTAAGTGGTTTGGGTTCACTGGCTCAAGCGATGTTGACCTGTTCCCGTGTGGTGCAATTTTAATGAAGAAAATGAATTCGATCGCATTCCTTTTTACTCAAGCACCTCATGGTAATAGTGCAGGACGAGAAGGTTTAGATGCATTACTCGCAACCTCTGCATTAACAGAAGATATTGGTGTTTTTTTTATCTCTGATGGTGTGTTTCAACTCGTTGAAAACCAACAGCCTGAAGGGGTTTTGTCACGTCATCATGCTGCAACATTTAAAGTGCTACCCTTGTATGATGTGACAAACGTCTATATATCACAGAAAGACATGGCTCATCGTGGATTATCCTCTCAAACTTCTTTTGTGTTGGATGCACAGGTGATATCCCAACAAGATATTACTCAAAAATTGAGTGAATATGATGTGGTATTGCGCTTTTAATACAGAAGTTAGTCAGGAAGGTTGAACGGTTATGTTGTATACTTATTCTGTCTCTATTTATCAAAGTGATTTAGAGGCTTTTTTATCTTTATTGACAAAAGAAGATGATGTTTTGTTAATACAAGATGGTGTACTGGCAGTCCTTGAAGACAATCCCTTATTAAAACATTGTCTTCAACAGCAAATTTCAGTTTACGCATTAATTGATGATGTTTTGGCAAGAGGCTTAAAAGATCAAGTATCTCATCATATTAAACTCATCAATTATGGTGATTTTGTCGATTTAACGGTAAAACACCCCCAACAAATTCATTGGGGAGCGTAGAATTGCTGTATAATTCTTGACACATGAGCCCGTCAGCAATAAAATTCTGCGTCCTCATGTTTTGTCTTGTTGACAAGACAGAGTTCAAATCCGTGTTTACGAAGCAAAAACCAGGAGCTTTTTTTAAATGGCAACTATTAATCAGCTGGTACGCAAATCTCGTAGCTCGAAAGTTGTTAAAAGCAACGTTCCAGCTCTGGAAGCTTGCCCGCAAAAACGTGGCGTATGTACTCGTGTATATACTACCACTCCAAAAAAACCAAACTCAGCACTGCGTAAAGTATGCCGTGTGCGTTTGACTAACGGTTTCGAAGTTTCTTCCTACATCGGTGGTGAAGGCCACAACTTGCAGGAGCACTCCGTAATCTTAATCCGTGGTGGTCGTGTTAAAGACTTACCAGGTGTGCGTTACCACACTGTTCGCGGCGCGCTGGACTGTTCTGGTGTTAAAGACCGTAAACAAGCTCGTTCTAAGTACGGTGTGAAGAAGCCAAAGGCTTAATGGTTCTCCGTTAAGTAAGGCCAAACATTTTTTCACAAATAATGTCAAAATAAACTCATTGAGTTTTGGACAACCCTGAATTTTAAACGGAGTATTTCCATGCCACGTCGTCGTGTAATTGGTCAACGTAAAATTCTGCCAGATCCTAAGTTCGGATCAGAACTGCTGGCTAAATTTGTAAACATTCTGATGGTAGACGGTAAAAAATCTACTGCAGAATCTATCGTATATAATGCGCTTGAGACCCTGGCTCAGCGTTCAGGCAAAACTGAACTGGAAGCGTTCGAAATCGCATTAGATAACGTACGTCCTACTGTGGAAGTTAAATCCCGCCGTGTTGGTGGTTCAACTTACCAAGTTCCAGTTGAAGTACGCCCAGTTCGTCGTAATGCATTAGCAATGCGTTGGATTGTTGAAGCTGCTCGTAAACGCGGTGATAAATCCATGGCTCTTCGCCTGGCAAATGAATTATCTGATGCGGCTGAAAACAAAGGCGCTGCTGTTAAGAAACGTGAAGACGTTCACCGTATGGCAGATGCAAACAAGGCGTTCGCACACTACCGTTGGTAATCCACGGAGTATTGCAACTCTTTTCAGGACAGCTCTGCTGTCCTTTACCTGAATTGAACGCCCACGAGAGAGGAAAAAATGGCTCGTCAAACCCCCATAGCACGCTACCGTAATATCGGTATCAGTGCGCACATCGATGCCGGTAAAACCACTACAAGTGAACGTATTCTGTTTTATACCGGTGTAAACCATAAAATTGGTGAAACTCACGAAGGTTCAGCAACAATGGACTGGATGGAGCAGGAGCAGGAACGTGGTATTACTATCACATCCGCAGCAACTACTGCATTCTGGTCTGGTATGGCTAAACAGTTCGAGCCTCACCGTGTAAACATCATCGACACCCCAGGTCACGTTGACTTCACAATCGAAGTAGAACGTTCTATGCGTGTTCTTGATGGCGCGGTTATGGTTTACTGTGCAGTTGGTGGTGTTCAGCCTCAGTCAGAAACAGTATGGCGCCAGGCTAACAAATATCATGTACCACGTATCGCGTTCGTTAACAAAATGGACCGTATGGGTGCAAACTTCCTGCGTGTTGTTGAACAAATCAAAACACGTCTGGCAGCAAACCCAGTTCCACTGCAAATCCCAGTAGGCGCTGAAGAAGATTTCACCGGTGTTGTTGACTTAATTAAAATGAAAGCAATCCGTTGGAATGAAGAAGACCAAGGTGTTACTTTCGAATACGAAGACATTCCTGCAAATCTGCAAGATTTAGCTGAAGAATGGCACAACAACCTGGTTGAATCTGCTGCTGAAGCATCAGAAGACCTGATGGACAAATATCTGGGCGGTGAAGAACTGACAGAAGCAGAAATTAAAGCTGCTCTGCGTAAACGCGTTCTAGATAACGAAATTATCCTGGTTACCTGTGGTTCTGCATTTAAGAACAAAGGTGTTCAGGCAATGCTGGATGCGGTAATTGAATACCTGCCAGCACCAACAGATGTACCTGCAATCAAGGGTATTTTACCAGACGGTAAAGATACTCCAGCAGAACGTCATTCAAGCGACGAAGAGCCATTCTCATCTCTGGCATTCAAAATCGCAACTGACCCATTTGTTGGTAACTTAACATTCTTCCGTGTGTACTCTGGTGTGATTAACTCAGGTGACACAGTTCTGAACCCGGTTAAAGACAAAAAAGAACGTTTTGGCCGTATTGTTCAGATGCATGCTAATAAGCGTGAAGAAATTAAAGAAGTTCGTGCGGGCGACATCGCTGCTGCTATCGGTCTGAAAGACGTAACTACGGGTGATACTCTGTGTGCGATTGATGCACCAATCATCTTAGAACGTATGGAATTCCCAGAGCCAGTAATCTCTGTTGCTATCGAACCTAAGACTAAAGTTGACCAAGAAAAAATGGGTATCGCTCTGAACCGTCTGGCTCAAGAAGATCCATCTTTCCGCGTATCAAGCGACGAAGAAACTGGTCAAACTATCATTGCTGGTATGGGTGAACTGCACTTAGACGTGTTAGTTGACCGTATGCGTCGTGAATTTAAAGTTGAAGCGAACGTAGGTAAACCACAGGTTGCTTACCGTGAAACTATTCGTGATACAGTAACTGATATCGAAGGTAAGCACGCGAAACAATCTGGTGGTCGTGGTCAGTACGGTCATGTTGTTATCGACCTGTCTCCATTACCAGCAGGTGGTGAAGAGAACTACGTATTTATCAACGATATCGTTGGTGGTGTAATTCCTAAAGAATTCATCCCAGCTGTTGATAAAGGTATTCAAGAACAGCTGAAATCTGGTCCATTAGCAGGTTACCCTGTTGTGGATATTCAGGCTCGTTTACATTATGGTTCTTACCATGATGTTGACTCCTCAGAAATCGCGTTTAAAATTGCCGCATCAATGGCATTTAAAGACGGCTTCATGAAAGCTAAGCCAATTCTGCTTGAGCCAGTCATGAAAGTTGAGATTGAAACGCCAGAAGATTACATGGGCGACGTTATCGGTGACTTAAACCGTCGTCGTGGTATGGTTGAAGGTATGGACGATCTGCCTACCGGTAAGATCATCCGTGCTCAAGTACCACTGGCTGAAATGTTCGGTTATGCAACTGACCTGCGTTCACAAACTCAGGGTCGTGCTTCTTACTCTATGGAGTTCTTGAAGTACAACGAAGCGCCTAGCAACGTCGCTCAGGAAACCGCACGTTAACGTTGGTACTATCGGCCACGTTGACCACGGTAAAACAACTCTGACTGCTGCAATCACTACAGTTTTAGCTAAAACTTACGGTGGTTCTGCTCGTGCATTCGATCAAATCGATAACGCACCAGAAGAAAAAGCTCGTGGTATCACCATCTCTACTTCACACGTAGAATATGACACTCCAAGCCGTCACTACGCACACGTAGACTGCCCAGGTCACGCCGACTATGTTAAAAACATGATCACAGGTGCTGCGCAAATGGACGGAGCTATCCTGGTTGTTGCTGCGACTGATGGCCCAATGCCACAAACTCGTGAGCACATCCTGTTAGGTCGTCAGGTTGGTGTTCCTTACATCATCGTATTCCTGAACAAATGTGACATGGTAGATGATGAAGAGTTACTGGAATTAGTAGAAATGGAAGTTCGTGAACTTCTGTCTCAGTACGATTTCCCAGGTGACGACACTCCAGTAATCCGTGGTTCAGCGCTGAAAGCACTGGAAGGCGAAGCTGAGTGGGAAGCAAAAATTGTTGAATTAGCAGAAGCACTGGATTCATACATCCCAGAACCAGAGCGTGCAATTGACAAACCATTCCTGTTACCAATCGAAGACGTATTCTCAATCTCAGGCCGTGGTACAGTAGTAACAGGTCGTGTTGAGCGTGGTGTTGTTAAAGTTGGTGAAGAAGTTGAAATCGTTGGTATCAAACCAACAGTTAAAACAACTTGTACTGGCGTTGAAATGTTCCGTAAATTACTTGACGAAGGTCGTGCAGGTGAGAACGTTGGTGTTCTTCTGCGTGGTACTAAACGTGAAGAAATCGAACGTGGACAAGTCCTGGCTAAACCAGGTTCAATCAAGCCACACACTAAATTCGAATCAGAAGTTTATATTCTGAGCAAAGATGAAGGTGGTCGTCA